>Ga0307427_1000246_pt1 | contig 37953 bp, 38 predicted proteins | sample SalMarWE160190MG_FD_202162 | JGI IMG/M metagenome (GOLD analysis project Ga0307427, IMG submission 202162) | Salt marsh sediment microbial communities from the Plum Island Ecosystem LTER, Massachusetts, United States - WE1603-190 | ecosystem: Environmental > Aquatic > Marine > Intertidal zone >...
ATATCTAAAAGTGCAATTGTTAGGCCCGGTATATTCAAATTTTAAAAAGCGACGTTGGCCGTAATGGGGTAGTTTTGCCTAAAAATGGGCAGCTTTTTTACTTGACTTTCTTCTGGTGCTCTACTCAATTAGTATTTTAGGTGGATTTAATCTCAGAGTGTTTTTAAGACCACCAGAATTGTTATGATCTCTCCAGTGTTAGATTATTTACTCTCCCTTGCTTTCCTCTTGATCACTTTGTTTTTGCATGGCAAATTTAAGACTTAATGCAGATATACCACCAAAAAAATACCATTCCCAGCTATTCAGGCCAAAACAAATTATGCAGTAAACTAAAAACATGGCAGCCCACGCCTGTATTGCTTTTATAAGATTCAAATTCCATTTATATTCTACTTTTTTATTTTGTAGATGCTGTCGTGCCCGTGCAAGGGATCTAAAAATAGATTGAATATATTTTATAAAAAAAATCATACCAATTATTCCTATCTCCTGAATTGTTTCTATATAAAAAGAATGTGATCGAATATGATGTCCAGCCAAGTGATAATTTGCCTCAGCTGATGTACCTAACCCATACCCAAATACTGCCCTGATTGTTAACAATCTGCTTAATCCTCTTTTTAAGCCTTTTATTCTACCTACTGCTGTATCATGACCTTTTGCACTGGAATCAAAAGTAGATATATATCTTTCCTGAAAATCCGAAGGTAATAATGTGAAGCTTATAAAAAGCAACGGAATTATTATTATCAATGAATAAACTATTCCTTTTATTTTTATTTTTCCCCCTAATTCAAACATAGTAATTGCAATAATCACAACTAATAAGCTAATCAAACCGCTTCTTGCTCCAGTAAGAAAAAGTGCATACAGACAAACCGGAGCAAGACATAAAAAAAATATTTTAAGTAGTATTTTTTGAGCTTTCCAAAGCAAGAAATACAAAAAAGGAATTATAGTTACTATCAACCCACCAAATTGTGTCGGATTAAGCACATCGGCAGGAGCGCTACTGAGTCTGTTAAGGCTACTTAATACACCGCCAGTCATTGAATATGCACTGCTTCCCCAGTAGCCTTCTGTTATATGAAGATAGACCGGTTCGATAATTCGAATCACCTGGCATCCCATAAACACCCACATCAGTATCCTTAACTTTTTCTCTGAATTTACAAAAGATACAGTGAAAATAAAAAATATAATTGCCTTTATATAAAATTCGAATCCAAAACGAAACACTGATCCGGGCCATCTTACTAAAGGCAGTGAGATAACAATATATATCAGAATGATTTTGAACCACTTAGAAATGTCATCTGGTTCCTTATTTTTTTCCTTTTTTAAGGAGAACAACAGAAATCCAAATAGACAGGCTGCAATCAATAAGTCAAAACGGATTGAACCCAAAGTAGGAATTCTGGCGCATAAATGAAGAAAGTAGCTGTTAATATATACTAGATAAAGATAATACCCGATCATTTGAATGCAGTCTAAAGAACTATTTATAATTAAGAAAATATCATTATTTATGCAACTTTACCCTGGGAGACTCTTGCTTTTATATTGTTTAAAAGAAATGTCCTTTCGCCACTTGAGACAGAGGTAAAGAAAAATATCATTATGTAACAAAATGATGTAAACAAACCAAAACAAAACATGTCGAAATAGGTGTCTACTAAAAATTTCGAGGATAGAATCATGCTCATAAGACACAGGCCAAGAGAAGGAAAAACTTGTGGAAGTAATACTTTTTGAAAATATTTGTATATACTTATCCCAACGTACTTGCAGGTTAAATGTAAAACAACTGGATAAAAAATCAATTCTGGGATCATTGTTCCCAATGCAACACCTTCCTTCCCGAATATATTCACAAATGTCAGGCTCAATGCTAAATTAAGGATAGCAATGGGCCAAGCTACTTTGGCTAAAAGACCGTGACGTCCGATGGCTGTCAAGAAACGGCCCTGAAAAGGATTTAACATAGGAAATAAGCTGGCGATTAACAAATAGAAAAAAACCCAGTACCCTTCTGAGGCATATTTCGGACTCATCCATCGTGTAATAAAGGGTATACCTAAAAAAAACAATTCTATGCTTATTAAAAGTACAATGCATACTACAAACCGCGAAGCAAACAGAAACATCTGTTCGGCTACATTGCTTTCATTTCGAGCATCCAATTCACTGAAAAAAGGCATAAAACTCAACGTTATCGCCCGAATCAAATTGAATGCTCTTCGAATAAGGTTTGCAGGTATAGCATAGAAAGCCACCATCGCTGCACCCAAAAACCCCCCTATCACAAAAGAATCCGTTCCATATGATATTCTGCCTGCAATTCCGAGGAGCAAAATCTTGAATCCAAAAGTAAACAGTTCTTTGAGAGCGTCCCAAGAAAAATCCTTTATACGCAGGCTAAAGCCACCGTATTTGCGATGCTGAAGTAGCAACCAATACAAAGTATACCTTACAAAGCTCATTGCAGCACCCATTAAGACTACGGTCAATAATGCTCCACCTCTTTGTAGTAGCAGAAACAATATAAAGTTCCCAAGTAAGGATACCGCAACAGTAACCATATTAGTAAGGTAATATCTCTGGAAACCTTGATGAAAACATTCAAAAACTAATCCAGGAAAAGTAATCAACGTCTGAACACCGATCACGATGAAAAAGAGAATATATCGTACATCGTCAGCGCCATTTCCTTCCATTATTTCTGGTGCCACCAGGGCTAGTGAACAAAATATGACCAAACAAAAAAAACCAACAGCAATCATAAAAAGTAGGGAAGAGCTATATATATTATTAAGTTTTTTATCATTTGCGAGGGCGTTATATCGAGCTACATATCTTCCGATTGCAGGTTGTATACCAATCTCGAGAATTCCCATATATCCTAAGATTCCACCTACTATTTCCAAAATTCCATAATCATAATTACCTAAAGTCTTGACTATGATAGGTGTCATTATAAAGGCTACACCAAGCCTTATGATAAGAAGTATCACATTAGAAGTAGAATTGATTAGAAGCACTCGTAACATTGCAAAAGCCAAACCTGGCATTTTTATTATAATGGAATTCGTTTATCGCCCAAATTAGATAAGCTTTTCAATCAAATTTATCATATCAGAACAAACAAATCGTTCTTCAAATTTCTCAACGCCTTCGAATCTAAATTTGTTTTTATTTCTCCATGAATTATTGGAAAACTTCCTATGGATTTCCGTTTCTAATATTGTATGTATCTCTCTGTGGTTTTCAGAAGTTACAACATAACCGCTATTTGTTTCCCGGATGAGGTTAGCAAGCTCGCCTTCTCGAGTTATGGCAAGGATTGGTATGCGACATCCAAGATACTCAAAAACCTTGGATGGCAAACATCCCGGTCTTGCTTGACGACCAAGGCCATATGCCATGAGAAGCATATCAGACGAGCTGATTAGCTGGATTGATTCTTTGTGGGGGACCCTTCCAATAATATGGACCACTTCCTCTAATCCATAATATTTTCTCACTTTGTCCGCGATTGATTTTTGTGAGCCAATCAGCTTAACCTCTAAGATTTTCTTGTATTTCTGTCTTTTATCATCGCTCATACCACTAAACCAGGAATGAAGTGCCCTGAAAAATGTAAAAGGATCTTTATCCACGTAAAATATTCCAGTATAACTTATAATAAACTTATCTGGATCTGGAACAACAGGCATTGAGAATTTTTCTTTATCGAAGGCATTGGTAATAGTGAAGAACTTCTCTTGGGCAATGTCTTTATGTTTTTTAATTAAGTTTTTGGTATTGGTTTTAGTACTCGAAATGACAGCATCTGCTCTTTTTATTACAGCTTTTTCAAGCCTTCGTTCCAGTGGATTTGCCAAATCATAGTGGCCTGTTAAAGGGTATTTATCCCATGGATCACGAAAATCGGCTACCCAGGGGATCTGCTTTATCACTGCTACAATAAGGCCCGCCAGATGTATCGAATGTGGTGGCGACGTTGTGAGAATAACCTTACTATTGGCATTATTCAAAATATTAACAGCTTTTTTTATAAAGAAAGGAGTCCAGATTACATCAATATCAGGTAAAAGCGCTCTGTTAAGAAGGTCTCGGCCTGTTCCCAAGGCCCGTAGCATCAATTTATTCTTTAATCTATTTTTCCGAGTAAACTTAAAACCGCTATTTTCTATAATATCCTTCATCCTGATTTTCTCAGAAATTATCAGTGGTTTTGAGTTAAAGAGATAATGTATTTGCGTCCCCTGTGATAATTCTTGCAGCAGGGAAAAATCAAGTGCCGACTTTTCTGTAGCACTATGCGTTACTATCACAGGCTTCCAACCGCGCCCGCTGATATATTTTGCAAATCTAAAAGGCCTGAGTGCGCCTACAATGTTTTTTGGTGGAAAGGAATGAGTTAGGATTAAGATGGTCTTCATTTTGCACTTATTTTCTTGTAATTCATCTCTTCCTGTTATTAAATAATAGTACTGCCATGCATTTTAATATAATTTAAATTTTTTCAAATTGGCCTTTGCAACCGACACAAAAACTCCATTCCGCAGAGCTTCCACAAAAAGTCGACTTTATCCTCAGTAATTCCCATCCTTGGAATTCTAAATCGGTCCAAGCTTTTATATCTATTTTTACTTTTGAAAACATCACCAACAACAGCTCCTTTATAATTTGCCTTTTCAATCGCTTGGACAACCGTTTCATTCAAGTCCACAAGCCTACCATTGGGATAGCAAAAAGTCTCTACACAGACAGGAAGCCTTCTCTCAAGCTCTCTTTTGGAATATAGGACTTCTTGTATAACATCTTCCTCGGGTATCCGGCTTAATATGGGATGATTCAATGTGTGAGACCCTATTTCTATACCATTCTGACACATTTCCTTCAATTGATCCCAATTCGCAGCAGTATATTCAGGAGTAGGTGACTCGGGAACATCAACTTTCAATTTCCTCTCCAACATTGATATAAGAGACCACTTATCTGTATCGCTTGCATCTACACAAAAATCGGATAATTGTTGCCATGCAATTTGATGGCCTTCTGGATTACTCGAATCAAGGTAAAAGTTCTTTCCTAAATATTCAAAAGATAAGCACTTCCTCTCACTCTTTTTCAAGGCGAAATGAATTCTATCCGGCCATAGCCATATCTTACCATCAATAAAGTTTACAGTCGGGAATAAGGTTGCAGGAAGTCCAAATTTCTTAAGTCTGGGATAAGCTATGTCATAAAAGTCACGGTATCCGTCATCAACCGTTATAACGACCAATTTTTTAGGCAATTTTTTTCCTTCTTTTTTGGCTGTTATATATTCTTTCAGGCTTAGGGTATTCCAACCTTTTTTTATTTGGCTCAGCTGCCATTCAAACGTCTCCCCATCTATTCTTTGTCCATTTTCATCTTGGTCATCACAAAACCTGTGGTATAGAAATATTCGAGGAATACTTCTAGTTAACACAGCAGTGAAAGTCAAAAATCCCGGGAATTTGACTAATTCTCGCTTAATTTTGTAATTAAAATGCATTAAAGGAACCATTATAGACAGGATAGTAAGCAGCCTTTACAGTAAAGAAGTGTTATACTGAGTGGTTATTAAATTCGGGGAGAACTTCAGGGTCAATGGCATACACAAGTATTTTCAACTGGAAAAGAGGTACAAACTCCCAAATGTTAGAATGTCTTATCAAGATTATTAAAAGGCACAAAAGACAAAACCCAAACGGGTATAGAGTCCGTAAATTGCCTTAGCCTATCCCATCCTTGTTTAGAAAATGCATTAATCTAAGAATTTTCGTTTAATTTTACGGGAAATTTTCTGTTTTGTTAATTGAATAAAAGGTATAGGGTCTTTAATTTTAAAATATGCGAATGAAATTTTTCCATTTAATATTTGTCTAAATTCTTTATATTGTAGATCCCCTTTTTTTCCAGAATATCTAAGTGCATCTAGAAGGGAGTTCTCCTCAATCCATACTCCTTTCCGTCTTCTGAAATTAGTTAAGATTTGATTTTTGTTGATTGCATCATAAAATGCTATTTTTGTGAGGTTAATGCCACCAGCTACTGCTACATATGACTGCAAATCATTTCGGCCAACTGTTGGTTCAATGATATAATATTTTTTATCTAAATCACTCTGCTTAAATTCAATTGATCCGAGCCCACTAAACCCGGCTCTTTTAAATGCTTTATTTGTTAAATAGTGAACTTTTTGGTTTTTAGTCCCTATTGCCACCACTGTATTACCACAACCTACAGGCCATTGAAGCATTTTCTTACCAGTATAATAAGCTAATTCATGCCCATTTCTATCAAAATACACCAAGCAATAATGTACATTTCCATCTCCACCAGGAATCCATTGTTGCACCAAACACTTCGGTGATGCTCTGAACAGATCAAAATCGATGGATCCAAGATCCTCTTTTCTATAAAGCTTAAATACCTTATCTGTTGGGCTCAAAAGCTCCCACTGTCTTGTCTTTACGAATGGTTTAATAATTACTGGATATTTAATTCTATTTAACACACTTTCTAATTCTTCGTGCGAGGCAACAATATGAGTTTTAGGTACAGAAAGCCCCTCTTTTTCAGCCCAATCATGAAAGGCTACCTTATCAAGAAGCAGGTTTAGAGTTGACTTTTCTGGAAGTACGAAATGATAACACTCCTGCAAAACCTCTCTATGATCTGAAATTAGCTGCACCACATTATCCTGAATGGGAAAAAGTACGCATCTTTCGTGCATGTCCTTCCCTATAATTAACAGCTCTTCAATAAAACTTTTATTATCAACGGTTGTTGTAATAAGTCGATCCCACATACGAGATTGGCAACATGCCGAATTTCGGTTTGAGCAAATGCCGATAATCTCTATCCCAGTTCCTGCTAAAGCTCGAGCAGTTCCCAGACCGGTTGGGTGATCAGCACCAGTAATTAATGCGGTGAATTTAGGTCGCGCACCCATTTTTTCACTCCTTACAGCAGGCCTAGCTTTTGTTCAGACATCTGGGAAATTTGACATGAAACGGCTCAACTAACATTGAGATTTGCCCCTTTACCGTTCCTCTAACCTATATCTGATGTTGAAGGCAAACTTATCAGGAGTTACTGGATGTATGGCGTTAAGATACTCATATTGTTTTTCGGCTATCTTTTGAATCTGATTTAATCTGCTTTAATAGTGTTAATTATTAGCCGTGCAAATCCCTTTTGATTATTATCACTGATTTTATAGACATCATCAAACCCCATCAGCCTGCAAAGAACGTAATTCAGTTGTTATGATATCGTCCTTTAAATTGAGCAGTCTCCTCCTGGCCGCTCAGCTTTTGGGATTCGGTGTCTTTAGTACGTGTATTAATGTCTCCTGCTTGGAGATAATCCTTCGCGGTAGTGAATCCTCAATACCTATAATTTACGCTCTCCTCGTCGGCAGCCAACTCTTTGAATAGTTAGGAAAAAAATTCAGGCGAATTCCAAATATATGCAGTTCTAAATGATATAATATGTGATATCTGTCATCTATTTTTAAACTGGTGACTATGGTGGCAACATTGTTTATGCCAACATAACTTCGAGTTCGCACAAACCCTCTATCTTTAAGGGACTTTCTGATCGACGTAGAAAGGAATGCCAGCAACTTATTTCCTCTGGCACTTTCACTAACATACGCCCTATGAATAATAGCCTCATTGTTACTTAATCCGTCTTTCTTGGCTATAGACTTAAGCATGTAGTTTCCTTCATATCCAACCCATAGCATGCCCACTATGGCCCCATCTACAATGATGCAGAAACATTCATCACCGCATCTCATATAGTACTGAACGGACATCTCGAGCTCATGGTCTGACCTACCAAATCTATAATAATCTGGCCAAAATCTTACAAGATCCTTAATATCTGAGACACAATTTTCAATCTTGTATATCTTAGCCCGGATTTTTGGAGTCTCTATATCGGAGAATCTACTTAAATCTGTTTCAAAAACATAATATGATTCCAGATAAATATTCAGAAAATTGTTTTTTAAATAACTCATTAAGTACATAATAGTATTCAGAGCACCTTTTTCATTGAATAAATGAAATAGTTTTTTTATTTTTTTATAGATCCACATATCATGTATTATAGATTGGAGACCTTTGAATTTTTCATAATTTTCATAAAATGTGCGGAGTGTTCTTAGGAAGACAATTTGCACGAAAATTGTCACCTCATCTTGTGCTTCCAGCCTATCTCAACTGCTTCAAGATAAGAGTCTTATTACGTTATTGGATTAGAGAGTTGTAAAATTCCATGTGCGCATTTATCATCCTTTCAACAGAAAAGAGCTCCTTAATTATCTTCTGGCCTGCTAATCCCATTTTCTTGGCCAGATATTTATTTTTAATCAGTGTCAATATTTTTAGAGTAAGATCATTTACATTTCCAGGGCAAAAAAGTAATCCGGTATTTTCATCTTCTACCAATTCTCTATTTCCAGGGACATCACTTGCTATCACAGGTAATCCTGCTCGCATAGCTTCCATAATAGAATTCGAGAATCCTTCAGAATCAGACGTATTTATAGCAACATCAGATCCTGCGAGAATGTTTTCAACATCTCGCCTTTGCCCTGTAAATTTTATCCAATGACCAACGTGAAGTTCTTTCGCTCTTTTTTCCAGGCCTGGTCGGAGATGTCCATCACCAACAACCAAAAAGAAAGCCTCTGAATTTTTCAAAACTCTTGGGATAGCTTCTATAAATTGGTCTACTCTCTTAACGGGCCTATTGCAATTAGAGACCAATACAACAACAGGCAAATCCATATTAAAGCCAAACTCATTTGCTAGTAGCCTTTTTGCTGAGATATTGGTTTTGAGAGGGGATTCGGTTTCGATTCCATTGTGAATGACATGAATTTTTTTGCAAAAAACTTCATCCCTGATGTGATCCCTAATAGCAAAAGAATTAACAAGGATCGCATCAGCCATATAAGAAATAATACGATATATTGATGAAACTAATGGGGTGGACCAAAACCCCATATCACGTCTGGAAATAACTATTTTTGGTATTCCTGCCAATTTTGCGGCTAAAACTCCTACTATAGTGGCATCTTGAAAAAATGTTTGCACAATTCTGCAATTACTTGCTTTGAGTGTATTAGCTATGTGAATTATTTTTTTAAAGCCATTTATACTTATCAGTGACTTTACATTAAATAATCTTATGGCTGTATCCTTCAAATCAAATTGATTGCGATATCCTTGTCTCAGCAAGAAAAGAGATGCTTGAAAGCGAGAGCGATCAAGACCTTCGATGAGCATTTGAAGCTGTTTTTCTGTACCCCCAAGACCTAACTGATCAATTATATAAGCAATATGAATTTTACTCATAGTGAAAAAGGTAGTTTGTTAAATGATCAAATTGTCAAATGGTTAAATAGTCCAATGGTTGAGTCGTCAAGTTGTTAAATCGTCCAATCGTCAAATTTATAACTGGTTAATTTGTCAAATAGTGAGTTTGTTGGAGTGGGAAATCGCCGAATCAATTAATTAAATCATTATAAATTTTGAGATAGTTTGAAGCCATGGTTTTGCTGTCATAGATTGTGGTTACCCGTTGATAGGCCATAGCTGACAATTCTTGCGCAAGGTTTTGATCGTAATATAGACGGCTTATTGCTGTGGCTAAAGCATCGGGTTTACGTGGTTGGGCTAGTAATGCCGCACGGCCATTCTGTAAAACCTCAGGCATACCTCCAACTCTCGTTGCTACAATAGGTATCTTTGCCTGCATCGCCTCTAAAAGCGTGATTGGTAGACCCTCTGTGAGTGAGGAAATCACGAAAACTTTAAAATATGGTAAATACTTCTTTGCCCTGTCTCGGTACCCAGGCAGCATGATTCTATCATTAAGATTAAATTGTAACGCCAGATCCTGAAGAAAGTCTCTCTCATAGCCTTCACCGATGATAACAAGGCGGGCATCAATAACCTTTTTAACTAATAAATAAAGCGCCTCAATCAAATATCTGTAACCCTTTTCATAGGAAAGACGACCGATGGAACCTATTGTGTAGCCACTGTTACAGAAATCTATGATATTCTGGTCAAATTGATGAGTAGTTGAATCGTCAAATCGGGTCGGAGATTTGTTAAATTGTTGATTGGTCGGATCGTTAAATTTTCCATGGGACATGCTATGGTTAAATGGTTGATTGGTTGAATCATTAAATTGTGCATCTTTGATAGGTATGCCATTAGGGATAACATGGAAGTTAACACTGTTTAGATTTTTCAATCTAGGATGGGATTTCATCGCTTCACTGACAAGCACAACTGCATCAATGTATTTTAGGCTTATGAGATCGAGCCACTCGTAAACCCTGTTCTTTGAAAAACCGCTCACACTGGTCCAGCCGTGCAATGTGGAAATCAGCGGGACTTTTCTGAATCTCTTTGGCATCAACCCGAAAGCCACGTTTCCCTTGTAGCCATGTGAATGAAGGATGTTGAATTTATTCTGTTGGGCATAACGCAAAACCTTAAACATTCCGTGAATGTTAGGTCCAGGTCGCATCCTATACTTTTTTACTTTAAAACCTTTTTTTTGGGCCTCTATTTCGAGCGGCTTTTCTGGAATATTCTTTTCTCCAATGCTTGCTATTGTCGGACCCAAGCCCATCGTAATCTGTTCAGAAACCAGGTTGAGAAGTACCGCCTCTGCACCATAGAGACCGCCGCTGTCGATTATGTGGAGAATTTTCATGAGGTTTTTATTAGGTTAGACAGGATCTACGGAATTTTCTGGATTTTTTTCTTTCCACCTTTCCGATCGAAAGGCAGAAGACTCAATCTGCTTTCAGCAGAAAAGGGACATAGTATTGCTTTTCATGAAAACCTTTACACTGTCATTACGAGGAGCGATGCAACGAAGCAATCTCAACAAGGCTCACAAACTACGCCAAGAGATTGCTTCGCTAACGCTCGCAATGACAACTTTTTAATGAAACGCTGTAATAGTATGAACGGTAATAGGATCAGCACATGGCTCTTTTTTTAGCGCATGATAGAGGGATGCTGTCTTCATGAAATTATGTCTATCCGCGGATATTAGGTAAATTTTCATGGAGTTATCAAGTGTGAGGTATGCGAAGTTAAATGCGTGGCACTTTTTGCTGTCCGTATCAATGGTCTTCTTTGGCGTTCTCGCTTACTCCTTGCTTAGAGATATGCCAATCATTGTAAAATGCTGATCAAAAGCGAATGCTTCATGAATCTTATGCATTTTGCATGTTGCAAAACTTACACAATCTGTAAATGATAATACTGCTGACTCATATTGACGGAAAATGGAAATAGCATCCTGAAACAATCTTTCATCAACATAGGTAACTCGTAATGTTCCTGTCTTTTCTGAGATGTTTACTAAATCTAAGAACTTAACCGCAATTTGATGATTTGTATCATATCTTAACCTGGTGACTGTTTCGTCAATTATGTAATCCGTTGTTACAAATCTTTTCCTTTTATTCTTCAGTTGGGAATAAATCTGCGCCGCTTCACGATGGTATTGATCAGACTTATCTGTCAGAGCTATCCAAGCTCCTGTGTCAATAAAGATCATTGTTCTTTTTTAGTCCATAAATAATTTTGTCATGATTAATTGAAGCATCTGTTCGTTTTGTCTCACATAGCCCAACTATTTGATCAAGGGCAAAATAGTCATCTTTATGAAATGGCTTTATAATTTCAACTTCTAATAGAACCTTGTTATTTTTTATATCTTTGAATATATCATTTAATGGTATCAAAAAACCTTCTTTTGTTCTTTTGGCTTCAACCTGCATTTTGCACCTCCTTAACAACAAATTTTAGCTTGAGACCTTTGGTAAAGCCTAGATAACATTCGAAATCTTTCCTGCTTTGCAAAATATATCTATAATACATCTAAACGTCAAGCTATTTAACAGGGCAATGCAAGCCCCAGTTGAATAGTAGACATTAGTTGACTAGTTTAATCCCATCAAAATAAGCTATAGCATTTTCACTATGAATGAGCTCCCCACAACAAAAATTCAACGAGGTAAACTGTCGATTATGTGGAGAATTTTCATTGGTTACTTGGGTTAAATTGGTTGCTTGAGTTACTTGGGTTCATTGGGTTATTTGGGTTTGTTGAGTCTAGCATGCTTTTTGAGTTGGGAGTTGAGGTATTTTATAAAACCTGAGTTCATTTTGGAGACTTTTTCGGCTTGGGCATAAATTTTATCGAAAATCTCTTGGGTTATATATCTTTGATCAAGGGCTACATAGAGATGGCTTTGGACTTCAGCAGTAGAACTTTTTGATATGAATAGGTATTGGATGAATTCTTTGTTGCTTTTTCTGGTAAAACCTTCAGCGATGTTAGCCATAGAGGAAACTGCTGCACCTTGCAATTGATTGACCAAGCGAAAGTCTTTCTGGAAGCTTTCATTGGCATTGATGGCATCATAAACCAAGTTCACCAGCTTTCGGGCTTCTTGCCAGGCTTCTATATCTTCAAACCGGGTTATCTTCATGGATAATAGAGTTATTTGGGTTTATTGGGTTGCTTGGGTCGCTTGGGTTGTTTGATGTTAAACTCAATAAACTCAATGAACCAGCTAACACACAAAGCCACTCATCCTTTTCTCGGTGTCCATATTGCCTGTTTCTTGCCGAGCAGGAATTTTATGAAGGCATGGGCGGAGGCTACATTAATTAAGGTAAAATAGTAAGGTAAATACAGAATTCTTGACCTCTGCCCTCGATTTTCAAGAATAAGAGAGCAAGGTGCGCTTATATAAAAAATATTTTGCATAAGAAAAAAGATTTTGAAATATAAACCCTGATTCCATAAATGGAGATTTGAAAAGTATAGGCCTATTAAAAATATAAAGCTGAGATAGCGTAACCATTTATGTGAAAATAATTCCCATGCAAAAAGTTTGGGAGCTTTGATTGTAATAAGGTGGCGCATATCCCATAATGCCCACAGAGCCCTCAGGGAAACACGAATCCTCATTTTGTATTCATCTTTTGATGACTTGAGTGATGCCTCTTTTAGAATTGCTTCAGGTTCATACACAACACGATAACCTTGTTCAGCAACCTTTAATGGAAGCACAAAGTCGGGCAATTGATCAGGATTCATAGGTTGATAAAGATTTTTTCTTACAGCATCGATACCTCCATCTACCCCTACAACAGAATCAATTTTTGTTTCAAACCGGCGAAGAAAATTTTCATATTTCATATAGGTTGTGCAACCGTCACCAATTGGGCTTCCATTCAGGTTAGTATAGATCATTTTGCCAGTTACATATCCCACAGTCGGATCATTAAAGTTTTGCACCAATTTCCTAACAGCATCCTGTTCGTATATGGAATTGGCATCGGAAAAGATAAGAATCTCACCCTTTGATTTCGGTAGGGCCATTTTCAATGCGGCTGTTTTGCCGGCACGGTGCTCTTGCCTTAAAAGCTTTATCCCTTGCTTTTTATATTGTTTGACTATCTCATCTGTCCTATCAGTGGAACCATCTGAAATCACAATGATTTCAATCTTTTCTTTAGGATAATTAAGGGTAAGCTTATTCTCTAACGTATCTTCAATGCCTGCTTCTTCATTATAGGCTGCAATGAGCATCGTTACATAAGGCTCATACGTATCTTTCTTTACGTTTCTGTTTTTGATCATTGCAAGCAGAAAAACTATAACAGGATAGCCTAAATAGACGTAAAAGAGTATAAATAGGAAAAAGAAAAATAATATTTTTAGAATAAACATTAGTTAACTAGTTGAGTAGTCAAGTAGTTAAATGGTTGAGTGGTTAAATAGTTAAATAGGTGAATAGTTAAATGGTTGAATAGTTAAATGGACAAATGAAGAATAGTTAAATGGTTGAGTAGTTGAGTTGTTAAATGGTTAAATCGTTGAATAGCGGAGGTTGTTACCATGGTGATTTATCCTTTATGTTTGTTTCCCTATTCCACATTAGTGCCGAGCCCGAGAAGCCGTTCGCCGACAGATTAAGTCCGTTGTTGTCCTATTTCGAACTCTTTTATTATCCGCTTTATCTCGCTCGCAGAGATGTCCCCCTGGTCAAGTTTGGAATAGATCGTCACAAGAGTGATATATCTCCTTGTTTTTTGCCAGTAGATCAGCCGATAACCTGACCGCTTGTCCTTTTGAATATCACTGTTTCTCACCGTTGCTTTGAAAACAGGATTTCCGGTGCCTGAAATCCGATCCCCGACCAGTTCTCCTTTCTGCAACAGCATAATCACTGGCTGTAAATCTGACCGAATATAATGATACTTTTTGACCAGCTTGCGCAGTGCGCGTCTGAACTCTGGAGTATACTCAATACCCACATTAGTCGGCATCAATACCATCCCATAATTCTGACACAGGGCGGGTTTCGCCTGCTAATGCTTCCTTCCACCCTTGCCTAAAACTATCTTCAGCAGGCCTTAACGATACGCTTTCGCGGAAGATGCGGACTATTTGAACAAGATTCGGCAAATACTCTTCCGGTATCTGTTTTATTTCATTTGCAAATTGTTCCTGATATGCAGAAAATTTTCCACCCATAATTTACCCTCCGTAGATTGTTAAATCGTTGATTAGCTGAATGTCGCAATAAAAATCGGATTGGCCGTTTTCTTTTCTGGTTTTGAGATACACCTGGCTTTTTCTCTAATATGTATAATACATCATGCCTATCCGCCCTTAACGATGCTACTAAACTAGTATCACAACATTCATCGGCCAGAAATTTCAATTCATTCTCTCTTATGCAAAAGCAATCTCTTCATCAGCCAAATAATCCGCGGCAAATTCCTGAGCAGCAAAAATATCTTCTGGGTTTAGGTGGGGATGATCAGCAATAATTTCTTCAACACTCATCCCTCCTGCTAACTTGCGTAAAACGTGCTCCAATGTAATACGCGTATTTTTAATTACAGGCTTACCGAACATGATATTTGGACTGATCTCAATTCTATCATATTGTTTCATTATTTTCTCCTCTCATTTTACGAATCTGGAACCTATAACTATGAAAATAAAATGCAACGTTTTAGTCTTATATTTCGAGTCCGCTCTTTCCATTAGGTCCATTATTAAATAATATAGCAGTTTTTGCTCCTTTCTGTAAACGTGATAATATGGTAGTTTAAGAAAAGCTCTAATCAACGGTTTAAGATTCAAACTTAAAGGCATCATCTCATTTATCTATTTAACTATTTGACGGATTAATCATTCAACCTTTCCCGATTTAACAATTTATCCATTTAATCATTTGACTATTAACGATTCATCCATTTAGCCAATTAACCTTGTTTGTAATTACTCAGGTATCTTGCCACAAAGTCACCAAGACACCAAGATTATAGAATTATTCGTAGGCGTTCACAGGTTCAGGGTTCACCGTTCAGCCTGCGACTAGCTCAGCCGAGTCGGGTTACCTTTCTTTCGTTAACCCTGCTCGTAGGACTTTTCAGATTTTCGTTGAACCCTGAACCTCTGAACCCATGAACGGTTACAGCCTTCTTAATGCGTGGCACATTGATTAATGAGAAAACTCAGTTATTAAATTTATATTCATCTTCCCCGCCTGCCGTCCGTCAGGCAGGTCTTTGGGTCTTTGTGCCTTGGTGGCTGAATAGTTACCCTTGTTTTATATAATCTAAAAAAACAGGGTAAAATGATTGAATAAATTCAAAAATAGCTTTACGGCATTCTGCTAACGATTTCTCCCCAAAAGGAACGCTTATACGGACAAAAGCATTGTCCTCTCGATGGTGGAAAATTTTTTGATAAAGCGAGGTTATCTTTTGAGAAAAGGTGTCAGAATTTGTTTTATCATACGATTGAAACCAATACACGATTAGTTCTTTTTGCAGTCCAAGCTGAGCCACCATGGATGAATAAGATACGGAGTACCTGGTTTTTGGGTTTAAAACGATTTTATTCTTTTGCGTGTCTGAAACAACCCAACCCTGGCCAGGAAAACAAACCAGAGGATCGTGTGCAGCCCCAACTTTCTTTGTAGTGAAATAATAGCCAATATAAAGGGAGATCGTGATGTTGCCATCTGAATAGTACTTGTTGACATAATCATCCAATTTCAGGGCCTCGACTATTTTTGGATTTAATGGCATATATCCGCTCATAGTCCAGCCTGTAATATCTATCAACGCCTGACTTAAAGGCATTTGTTTGTTCACGCCTTTCGATGTGGGCGTGCGGTATATTAAAAAGCTGGTTAGGACAAAACATAAAATGAGTATAATTAGTTTGTAAGGTTTCAAAGTAGTTAGTGCTTTATTCAAGGATAACATTTCAATAAATACCTTTTTATCCGACCCCAGTGAAATAGGCTCTGCATTTCACGAGGCAGGCAGGATTTACCCCAGTACGATATTTCATACCTACGGGGCAAGCACGATTTATTTGATTGTTGGGTTTCTCAGTTTCCAGATGAAACTGAGAAAATCCCAATCCGCCTATCGGCGGAGGGAAACTAAATCTCTTATTTGGTTTGGCGGTATTTGCGTTTAACCTCAACTCCAGATGGGCCGAAGTTGATTAAGAGGCCCGTATCCTTTTTTAACGCATTTAGATAATTAACCAATTGTACTTCCCCAGTTAAATAAAAGTAAAAAGGCATTTAACGGGGCAGGCATGCTCTTTAGCCAAGTTCTGGACTGATTTGAGTTCAACTATCACTGCATCTTCGACAAATAGATCAATATAAAAATCCCCAACCACTTGTTTATCATAGTAGACCTTCAAGGGCTTTTCTTCTTCGACTTTCAAATTGTCTTTGGCCAGTTCTATTATCATCGCTTTTTGATTCACCCTGTTAAATAAGATTTGAGCCTTTTCTTTAAGAACATTTTTCCGTAGAAAGTTTTTAAGTACTTCTCCCTTTTTGTCGCATCATCCTTCTCAATACAAGCTTCGTAGTAAATAAGCTGAAGTGGCCTTCTGTCTTTTGTAGATTCAACAAGACCTTTATTATGCTGCTCAAATCTTAGCTTGAGCTCTTGCGTAAAACCCGCATAAAACTTACCGTCACATTCACTTTTCAATACATATATGTAATACATCTTTCCTCAAGCTATTTAACAGGGTAAACGCTTTCAAGAAATCCGAATCCCAACTGGCTATAGACCTTATAGGCAGCGCCAATGATTTTGTGAGTGACTCCCTCGTATTCCATTTTTATCAGTAGACAGGATCTATAGGATTATCAGGATTATCTCTTTGTTTCATCACTTTCCGGATGAAAGTGATGAAACGCAATCCGGCTGCGCCGTAGGTAAAGTATGGTCGTTGATTCGGATACTATGGGTAGCAATAAACCAAGCTTCCGTCCGGAGGGCGGATGATGGTTTCACCCTTCCCGGATGGAAGGGTGAAAAAAATCCTGACAATCCAGTTTATCCTGTCTAAGCAAATGCTGTATTATTGTGTAGCTGATTTGTCCCAAATTGAGAGTACCCCTTTGAAAATAGCAATAAAAACCAAAGCGAGCATGAATATAATAATGCCAAATACAGTGTGGATGGTGCCAGCAGTAAGATCATAGAGGAAAAAATGATAAACAAGCACTAACAATAGTATACGGACAATATTTACAAAGATGGCAGCAGGTATTGCTGAAAAGAATAGAATAATTCTTAAAGCATTCGATTTAAGGGTGAAATACCCAAAAATAGCGCCAAGCAACAATAGAGAAATCATGGATCTCAAACCGCTACAAGCTCGAACGACCTGGAAGGTTCGATCAGCAAGGTGAATGATATTGCCTTCTCGATATATCGGGAGCCCAATCAAGGATGTCAGCCAAACACTGCTTTTCGAAACAAAGAGTTGTAAAGGTATGGTGAGTTTGGCATATATCTGAGACGGAACAGGAATCATAAAAAGGAGAAGGAAAACCGGAAAAAGTAATGCCTTAGCCAGGTGGAAACCATACAAATAAATGATAACCCCAACTATCAACAAAACCATGGAGAAAGGCTTTATGGTAGATATCTCTGCATAGTGAGCAAAAAGGTAAAGCAAAAGGGAAAAAATGATAAAAGATAGCCCCCACTGCGATGGCCGTAAAGGTACTTTGCTCAAAGCCCCCCTTCTTTGCCATACAATATAAATGCAGATAGGGATGATAAAAAATCCGTGGGAATATTCGTCAGACCCGTACCAGTACCGAACAAGGTTTTTCCAGACAGGGAAGTAGGCGAGGATAAAAAAGCCGATTACTATGCCTATTAATAAAACTGCTAATCTTTTTATCGGTTTTGTGCTAGAGATTGTCGTGTTGCTTATTTTCATTGGGTTTGTAGTGTTATTTGCCCTCATGAAATGCGCTTCGCCATGGTTAAATCCGCCACACCCGCCTGCCGTCCGGCGGGCAGGCTTCCGGCGGACAAGTCCACTATGCTGTGATTGTCATTAATTTAACTTGGCAAGCTGTCAATGGTGTGCCCCAGTTGAATGGTCTTCTAGTTCAACAGGCTAAAAATATCACGGAGTGAAGGTTGAAGAACTGCTGAGTTTAAGGTAACAACAATATACAGCGTAACCTATATTTTTTATTTAAATATTGAGCTAAAAATTTAAACATTCATCAAGTTTATAAATTTTTAAAGGGAAGCTTATAATTTTCTTTTTCCAATAATTTTATAAACATTAATCATTCCATCTATGCTGCTGCCAAATATATATTTATGGTATTTTTCGGATATCTTTCTTGAAATCTGAGAACTGGGCTTCGCTTTGTCTGAAGCTGCTATCAACCAAACAATTGATGGATGGTTATCCACAATATCCCATAGCGCTTCTTCCTTGTAAATCAACTTCGAATTTGACCACAAATCTTTAGTGCCCGCGAAACAGGACCTAATCGAAAATCGGTCCTCTTTCCAATTAATATAAGAGTAATCAAGCTGATTTAGATAATAATCGGGAGGAGTTAAACTAGAAACGACAATGTTCCCATTACCAATATTCTCGTTTATGATAAGCGCTGGCGTTTTGTAGTCCCTACGACCATAATAATGTCGAACCTTGGGTAGATTAAGATTCATTCTAAAATTAACTTCTTTACTGTCGATTCTTTTCATATGATAGATACTAAAATCCTCAAAAAAAACCAGACAAGTCAAAATAAAAAATCCTATCACCACATTTGCTTTTTTTGTATTACCTGCGATTAATTTTGCCAATCTGATCATTGATTCAGTCATCAGGAGAATAATAATTGGATATAAGAAAAAGGTATATCTCGTTTCATGATATGGCGATTTTACCAAGCCCACGGATAAACATAGAATTATTGCTATCAAAGACAAGAATCGATACCCTGATCGTTCTTTGACTTGTTTACTAATAGATTCTATAATTCCAAAGCATATAACTGATCCTCCCATAATAGTTAAAATTGGAATTGTCCGAATCCAAGGGTATAGTATTTGCTCAAAAACATTAGGATATTTGAAAAGGATCACAAAAAATTTCTTTAAATGAAAGTGCTGGACATTTCCGAAAAACATATGCCATTCTTCAGTAACTAAGCCGTAAAAGATCCAAAAGATAAAGTTGGAGAAAATAGCTAGCAGAACCCATTTGGATGCAAGCTTGTCTGGCGTTCTGAATTCCACTATTCCCAACAAAAAAAGGATTAAAGATACAGCTATCACAAATCCAAATAAGTTTAAAAGGGAAAGCAGAATTAAAATACAAAGAAGTGTTTTAGCTATCGAATCAAGATCATTCAACTTAGTGATTTTATAACTCAAAATTGCGGAGATGCATAATGGTATCCCGAATAGAAATATCCAAACGGAATTGGAAGACATGGTTCCAAGTAGTAACAAGGGTAATAAAATTAGGCCTTTGTTTCGGAAACTATCAGATAGATCAGATGGAAGATAGTTTGTAACACCAAGGTGCCTGAAGTCAATTTGAAGATAACTCACTGTAATAAGAAGGATTGCTAAAGAGATAAAAAAGTCTGTCCACCTTATACTTCGGTTTTTGTATATAAAGGGTATGAAATTGAGAACTGCAAGGAAAATGCTCCCTTCATAGATAAAAAGACAAATTGATGATAGAATATACATCCAATTTTTGGACTGGTTGTCATGTTCAACGATAGCCCTGTATAAAAAAAATACATACCAAATAAATATGGCTTGAAAAGGGGCATACATTCTGGCAAAACGAGCAAATTCAATTTCCCACAAAGAAAGACTGAAAAAAACAACTGCAGCGCAGCCACCGATCGCCCCACACAATCTCTTGCCAAGCCAATATATAGGAAGTATAGCAAGAATGTTGAAAAAAGCAGGTATAATTCTCAGATACAATTCATCATTTGAGAAGAAAAATAAAAATGGTGCTGCGATATATTGATAAAGTATACCTCTTACATAATAGCCACCGCACTCAAATTTTGGCAGACCATAAGCCAGTATATTCTTCACTGACTTAGCTATATAATATTCATCAACAGTAAGAGGCCACTTCCCAATTCCCTTCATCCTCACATATATTCCTATGCCAATCATCAGGAACATAATGGAATGACTCAATATACTTAACTGGTGATTTTCTGTGAATGTAATTCCTCTTTCCGTAAAATTTTTTCCCATTCTGAGTCTTTGTATTAATCTTTCAATAAAATATTTTTAGAAATTCTACTTTTAACTTACACTCCTTACCTACTCTAACAAAATTTCGGTTGTTATCATACGTTGCCTCTTACCTCATAATTGGCTCCCTCAGCTAAGTTGATTTGGGGACTTTTTATATCTTTTTTGAAAAGCTATTTTTAGATCTCTTTTTCGATGGTGTATTCTTTTTTTAAACGTCCTCGTGTGAAAGCGATGATCTCACCCAGAAGGCCAACACTCGCGGCTTGAACCCCCAGCACCATAAAAAAAATGGCCAGCAGGAGTATGGGGCGATCACCGATGAGCTGGCCCATGAAAATCCTTTGTGCGAAAATGTAAGCGGTAATAAGCAGCCCAGCAACCAAGAATATCGACCCGAGGGCACTGAAGAACCGTAAAGGTTTTCGGGTGAATCGGGTATTAAAATAGAGGGTAAAGATATCGATTAATCTCGTAATATATTCTGAGAGGCCGTAAAAACCCATTTTGCCTCTCTCTTGATAGTGCCCACATTTTACTTCCTTATTCTTAAAACCCTTTTGTGAAGCAACAATCGGCAGAAATCGATACATGTTTCCATACAGATCTATATTTTCGAGGACCTCGCGGCGAAATACTCTTACCGTGCAGCTTAGATCATGCAGGTTTGATTTTGTTATTTTATTCACCAGGATATTGAAAACCCTGGATTGAAGCCGACTAAAAAAAGGATCAACCCTGTGCTGCCTCCACGGGCTAATAATGTCAGTTTCATCATCAAGAGAATCAATTAATTTGAGAAAAGAAGCCTTGGTTATTTGTTGATATGAACCGCACACTACAATGATTTCACCACTACTCTCATTGAGTCCAGCCTTAAGGCAAACCGCCTGGGGCGTTTTTTTATTCAGCGCAAAGGCTTTTAATCTATCATTGCAGCTGTGAAGGTGTTTCAACTCGGTTCTTAAAAAGCCTTCTGTTCCATTTGCCATGATTATTATCTCAAAAGACCCCTGTTTTGATGAAAAGATTTCATACAGGGTTTGAATAAATTGGAAAAAGCCTTCGCTTCTTTCTTCTAAAAGGATGATAATTGAAAATTTAATGTTTTCTTCAAGTTTCATTGGTTTCACTGGTTTGATTGGTTAGATTGGTTTGATACAGGTTAATTCAGTTTATGCGGTCGATTGGGTTGTAAGTTTTGAAATGGTCCTCATGCAAAGTGAGACTCATTGTCTTTTTTCATTTCAGCGCCCTTATTTTTCCCTTTAGAAATCTTTCTAAGATAGGAAATGAAATTATTAACCTTTTTCCATACTATTTCAGCTCGCTGCTTCACTTCCGTCAATTGAGACTCATCGATATACTCCTGATCTAGGGCAACATAAGAGTGGCTTATTGTCTCAGCTATTGATCCGCGTGAATAGTCAAGGAATCTCATGAAGTCCTTGGTGCTATTGCGATGAAAACCTTCAGCTATGTTGGCCATAGATGAAATAGCACTTCTTCTAATTTGGCCTACTAATTCCAAATCTTTTCGAAATGGATCACTCTTTGCAAGCTCATAGACAAGTTGCACAAACTGTCTTGATTCTTGCCAACACTCAAGATCCTCAAATCTTTTTATAGTAGCCATAAGGATTACCTCATATTCATTCAGATTTATTTGTACTTCATTTCATTTAATTTACATCCCGTTTCCGAAAAGATGCGAAGGCATCTAACAAATGAAACTAATAAAACCAAAGAACGAATGAAACTTTTAACGCTATTCGCTATGCTTCCTGCGCTTTGCCTTTATTCTTCATCAGTTTTTACCTTGATGGCTTTTTTGGCTATTTCAGGCATCTCAGTGTGTTTAAGATCACTCGTTCCTACCACTAATTCTCCAAGGATTCCAAGCGCTATGAGGTTCACAAAACCCATCCCGGTTAATGCTGCGGCTAACATAAAAAAAAGTGCCTTGCCTTGAGTCCACTGTAAAATCAGCGCCAAGACACCGAAGACTCCAAAAAACAAGGTCAATATCAGAAAAGGAATTGAGCAGATGGCAAAACCCTTTAATGGTATTGAAGAAAAACGAATTATCAGGTTCATACTGAATGTATCGCTTAAAACCTTCAATATTCGATTAAAACCATATTTTGAGACACCGTATTTTCGAGAATGATGCGTGACCGGTACTTCCATAATCCGTGCCCCGGTCATACTGGCCAGAGCAGGTAAAAACCGATGCATTTCACCATAGGCTTTAATTGGTTTTATGCATTCAGCACGGTACGCCTTAAGTGAACAGCCATAATCGTGCAAAGGTACTCCTGTTGTGAGTGAAATGATACCATTGGCAATTTTAGAAGGTATAACTCTCGTAAAATGATCTTTCCGTTCTTTACGCCAGCCACTTATGATATCGTACCCTTCTTCTATTTTATCCAAAAGCATAGGTATGTCGCCTGGATCATTTTGTAAATCCCCATCCATTGTAACGATAATCTCGCCAGAGGCATGATCAAATCCTGCAACCATGGCACTGGTCTGGCCATAGTTGCGTCGGAACTTAATGCCCTTTAAATGGGGGGTTGAATTTTTTAACTGTTCGATTTTTTGCCATGTCTTATCTGTTGACCCGTCGTCTACGAATATAATTTCATAGGAAAAATCAAATGCCTTCCCAACTTCAAGGATGCTTGCAACAAGCTTTTCAACTGATTTCTCCTCATTATAAAGGGGAACGACTATACTTAGATAAGGTTGTTTAGTGCTCATTGAGTTTATTGGGTTTGACTTGGCTAATCGTTAATAGTTCATAGTCGATAATATGAAGTTGCTGTAGTCTATTCTATATCTTTCACTAAGCAGGGATAAACTGGATCTTAAGGTAAGTTTTTCCTTTTACCGCTTTGAGTAAGAGAGTATTAAGATTTAATCCACCTCCTGTGAAAAAATGCTATATTATGATAATTTTGCCCTTTGCCTTGGGCCTTGGGCCTTACACTTTTGATTTTACTTTATTTCCGCATCGGGTGATAGGGTAAGCATTGCTTTTCGGACCGAAAACGAATCGTCACCTGAAAATACTAAATACATTGTTCTACCGTCTTCACTCATCCATTTAGGAGGGAAACTTCCTGTTTCACCGGCACCGACATCCCAATTTGTTGTGTAGTATACTGTTGTCCACGGGCCCCAAGGTTCGGGGGCGTCAAAGACTCCGAATTCACCAGCAGATCGGCCTGATGCTCCTTCAGGGAATTTTGCTTGCCACCAAAAGTATCTTTTCAATACAATATTATAGCTAATTCCCGAACGGAAACAACGACCTGGATCGTTAAACACAGCCCCTCGCTGGCTAATATTTGATGTCCAAATCGGATCGCCCTCTCGGTCGAGGCACTTAAAAAACTCATAAGCGTCTTGGTTCATGATCTGGCCCTTAGGCACCCTCATCAGAATAAACCTGTCTGCTCTCTTATAGGCACTGGGATGGTCATGGGTGATAGTGTAGACGTAATTATCTCTTGACCCTTCATAATTCTTCCCAAAATTGATAAATGTGCAGTATCCAAACTCTTTGAATTTCCACGTACTCCATGTCCAAGTCTTGCCATGGTCAGATGAACAAGCCAGTTGAGACTGTTTTCCATTTCCATTTACGTTTCGAACCCACATATATAAAATACCATTAACCATGAGCATCCCACTTGCCTTCTTCCCGGAATGCCCGTCACCGTATTGCTCGTCGGATGAACGAATATTGATCCCTGAAAAGTGAGGGGGCATCCCTTCGACTGTGGCGAAACCAAGGCTCAATTTCTTGGGCACCTTCGGGTCAAACCCCCATCCATCCCCATAGGCAGTATAGAGGTTATCGTCATCAGCCCAAGTAATGGGCCAGTTATCACTGCCGGTTGCTTTGCGCATAATATTGGGTGCACTATTCCAATTTATGTCTTTAATGACTGAGCTCGGAAGATACAGTGGATCTGAAGCAAAAGCACATGGCAAAATGCTTACGCTTATATAAAAGAGGGAGATTAAAATGGATTTAAAAAGATTTACGATTAGCCCGTCTCCACAATTTTTTTAGTTCAAGGTAATTTTTCCATATCAGAACATTATTAGAAATTATCCGCAAGAGCTGTACCATTCACTGTTTTAGACGTGGCTAAGGATATACCAGGATATGCAACGATAGATCCCTTATCCGCTCAATACATAGCCGCAAATGTGTACTAAGGTTAGTTGAAATTTTAATTCCTTTTTTTGTATATCTATGTTACCCGAATCTGCAAAGCCAAACAGCACACCTGAAGCCATATTATCTATATAAATCGTTACCACTTTCGGCAGATTTGCTGATGTTTCTATATTGTGTATTCATTGTACGATCTATTTCTTCTTTAAGTTGGATTTGGTTTCTTTCGAGTGCATAGAAAATTCCTCCTGGAAGTACAGCATATATTAAAATGAAATGATCTATAATACCAATGCTAAAACCTAACGTTTTTGATACACCCATGAGCGAAAGAAAATACACGAACCCCCCTTCATGAATCCCGAAACCGCTCAATGATATCGGTAATCGAATGAGTAAAAGGATTATTGGAATGAAAACGAAAAAATAAAACATGGACAAATTAATACTTAAAGCTAAAGCAATGATATAGCTTCTAAGCGCCCTGAGTGCAATTTCCAAACAAGTAAGCAGGAAAAATAAAAATAGGGTTTTTTTCTTTGTTTTATATTGAATATAGCATTGATAAATTTTAAGAAGTAAATCTGCAAATTTTCCAACTAATTTCTTTCTGGCAAATGATTCATTAAATCTTAGAATAAAACGACTCAACCAACCGCTTAAAGACAATAAGAATCCACCAATAATAATAACAGCAGACAAAATGGTCATTGACAAAAATTTGGATAAATCGAATGTGGAATTGGAACAATAGATAAGAAAAATAACACCTCCAGCCAGACCAAATAATAAGAGCGCGATTAGGCCCATGAAGCGTTCTACTACAATGGACGAAATGATGTCAGGAAACTGACGTTTTTTTTTGCTAATGTAATAAGCCCTCACGACGTCAGAACCAATAGTCGGGGGAAGAAATAGGCCTAAGAACGAAGAAATATAATAAATTTTGACCACATTATACCAAGAAATACAAACTTTTCTCGCTCTGAGTAGTAGATTCCATTTTATTGGCATCAAAAGCCGATTTAAATACGGAAGTATGAGGGCAATAGTGACGAAATAATAATTTGCATTCTTTAGGGCTTTTTTAAGTTGGTTATAGTCCATCGCATAAGTTAACAATATAAATAATAAAATAGCGCTAATTGTAATTTGGATAATTTTCTTTCTTCGTGATTTCATAATAATAGGTTTACATCTGATTGCGCGGCTGTTTGTCCACATCAGACCGATAATACAAAACTTTTGCAGGAATACCTGCAGCGACACTATATTCAGGCAACTCTTCTTTCACCATGCTCATTGCCCCCACAATAGTTCCTTCTTTTATATGCGCGCCGTCCAAAACCACGACACATCTCGCAAGTCTGCATTTGTTGTCGATTTGAATAGGTCCTTTCGTATACTTCCCGTGTTCTCTATTCGAATTGGAATCCCTTCCTACTTCATAAGTTCCGCCAGCGATATGGCATCCACCGGCGATGTTCACATAATCACCGATTATGACACCGCCTTGAGAGGAGATAAATGTAAATGCTCCAATGTTGGTCTCATGACCGATATGGATAGCGCCCACCTTCGACTGGATAATCACGCCTCGGTTAATAATAACATCATCACCGATATAGATTCCTGCATCACCTGACCCTCGAGCGTTAATAAGAGCGTAATCATCTATCACAACCCGGTTGCCAAAATGTATTCTGTCTGGATATCTTAGTGTTATGCTTTTGCCCCATACAACTCCCTTGCCTACGTCATTAAATAAACGTTTATAGAAGATCTTTCTCAGCAAAAGTCCGATAGCGCCCGGCATGGGGCTTAATAAGGTTATCATAAATTCGTATTTTATCAGTTGAACATATGAAAATTGACCTATGGTCAAATCTGCATATTTTTTTGTCAGCGACTTTTTATCATCATATATCTTGTAACGAATATAATCTTCTTCTTTTAGTTTTAATTTATTCATGGCTTATCCACATATAACCGTATTAGTAATTAAATGGTCACAAAAATAACAATTAATTTTAATACCGAATATCAAGGAAACGGAGAATCGTTAATCCTAATTTTGTGCTGAGCAACTCTTCTTTTTGGCTCTTCTCTTTCATATCTAATTTTGTTGTTCATATTTATAAAGCGATATGCTCTAAATGAATTCAGGGCCAATGCAGTATCCAGAACGAGCTCGACTCCCTCGCCAAACTTTCCTTCATTTATTTCATATATCAATCTTGCTTCACCAGTAAATCGTGAACCAAAATTAAATTCAGGTTCGTCAAAGTAAATAACACAGCCATTTGGAATGTGTGAGATAATTTTTTCAAAAACGACTTTTGCAGATGTATAGTAATCGCAATCGAGCCAAATAAGAATTAGTTTATGACCTTCTAAGCTTTTTAGCAAATTTTCATCTATTGTGTTCTCAAAAAGACCTTTGTGTAGTTGGTAATTGGCATAGTGTTCCCGGCAATAATTATCTAATTTTTCAAAGTTTGCCTGAAATTGCCCTTTATGCCAATTATCATTAGAAATTATGTCACAATCTCTACTGTCAAATGTTTCCGGCATACCCTCAAACGTGCCAAATCCGTGCACAATAACTCGATCGGTTGTTTTAAGGAACTTTGTCGCATACAACATTTTTGTAAACGAATATCCTTCTGCAACTCCAAATTCAAGAATAGAAAAATTATCTTTGTATGTTTTTTTAAACTCATTGAGAACATCATAAATATGATCAATTCGGTAAAAACTGTTAAGACTTAAGCGGAGAACTGTTCTAGGTTTTTTAGTCTATTTCAATTCTAACTCCATTTGTTGCCTGTCAAAGTTTTCTTGTTCTCGGATGTATTTACGTATTTGCTCCTCATTCAATCCGACTGTGCTAACATTGTAGCCTCGGATCCAGAAATGCTTACTCATTCCCATGGTTCCAAATTCACGATGTAGGCGAATGGCGCTCTTACCTTTCAAAAATCCAATGGCATTAGCGACACTATACGTGGGCGGTATACTTATGCATGTATGGATATGGTCCGGCATAGCGTGCCCCTCTATGATTTTAAGATCACGTTGCAGGCACAATTCCCGGATAATTTCTCCAAGTCTGCTCCGGAGCTTTCCGTATAAAACCTTCCGTCGATATTTGGGTACCCAAACGATGTGATATTTGCATTCCCATTTTACGTGTGATAAGCTTTGCCAATCTCTCATTATTTTCTCCTTCCCGACCTAGGCCTTTGGGGCCCTCGGGAAAGAGATAGTATCACAGTTGATCGGCATAGCCTATTAGGTTCGCACCAGCTTAGCTGGTGGTTTAATATGATTAATTATCAATCCACGGCCAACCTTTCTAAATAACTGAGGATAAAGTTTTTTACTCAGATAGAAACCAAGGCCCCCGTGAATAGGCCCCAAAAGGCTGGTTAACAACTCATATAGTAAAAAGTGTGAAAGTCCGACTTGACCAACTGTAAGCTCTACATAGGTACTAAACGGCGAGGAATGCTCGCTACGGAGTTTTTCGCGAACCAGACTGTTTTTATCGATTTCATTCATTCTATTCCTATACTGGCACCAAGAACAGAATTCCTAACATTAGCCCTTGCAACTTTAACAGTTGACCCTCAGCATGATCAATGACCTTTCTTGCAGATGGCTGCGACCTTCTTGCTGAATATCCGATTAGACTTACCATAGAAGATAAAGATTAGCCTAAAAAGTAAGTTCAGCAGAGCATCTAAGGTAAGGCCAATATAGTTAATGGGGTTCTTATAGAAGACGTACAATTTCAGAGGAAATGTCTTTATATTCTTGAAATTGAAATACTCCAATACTTGTTCAAGGCTCTTTTCGGTGAATATGTTGTAATGATCAAAGTTAAGCGCCAGATTTTCCGCGCCAACGATTGGATTTGCACCATTCAGGGAATGAATAATAAGGGTTCCGCCTGCTCTTAAGTTGTTGTGGCAAAGTTTCAAAAAAACAAGGATCTCATCTTTTGTCATATGATTTATTTCTTGTTCGCAAAAAATCACATCGTAGGATTCTTGATTTTCTTGTAAGAAATCAAATGCCCTTGCCAATTTGCAATTGAGGTTCTTTTCTCTCGCATGTACGATCTTCTCTTCACTTGAATCGATACCTAAAACATTTGGAAATCCCTCTTTGTTGAGCAGATTGACCATATATCCCGGTCCGCAACTTATAACCAATATTCTAGCCCGTTTATCTTTAGGAATCCGCTTTAAATAGTTATGTTTATAGAAAGTTCCGAAACTGGAATACCCCTTTTCAATGTCTTCAGGTGCCTCCCAAAATGAATCGAAAGGTTCCAATTTTGCGACGGGTTCAGTTTTTGATGCCATTTTACATATTTCCTTTCCTAATTAGATTCTTCAAATAGATCTGCAGGGCGGAAAAGACACGGAAAAAGATATCCTTTCATCAGATCATTTCAGAATGTTTTATGATGGAGGTATTCTGGCTATCGTACAGGCTATGGGGGGTTCCAATTTTGGATCTTAATAACTGACGATGGGTATTTTAGATGAACCCAAACGAGGTATACCAATTTGTCGTTTCGTGAACGCCTTGTTCAAAGCTGACTTTAGGTTCAAAACCTAGTGCATCAAAAGTTTTCTTCCAGGAAAGCTGAAAGCTTTTTCTGAAAAAATCCATTCTCCTTCGATGCAAAGGAGGCTGAATTCCCATAGGCCTCAAAGTGAACTCCATTATTGTAGCGATAATGTATAAAGGTAGAAAAGGAACCCTGATTCGCGCTCCATTTGTGCCCAATTCTTCAGCAATCATAGAAACCATTTCATTAGTCGTAATTGCTTTCCTACCGGCAACCAAAAATGCCTCCCCCTGCGCACCCTTCGTAGTGGAAGCTAACAAAAGCGCTTCAATAAGATCATCAATATAGATAAGATGATGTAAGTTCTTTCCATTTCCGATCATAAAAAATGAATTCTTTTTAATGGCCTTAAAGAGTTTTAAGAGTCTTCGGTCACCAGGCCCATAGACCTCCGGTATTCTTATAGCCACCACTGGCAGTTTTTCCTTAAACGAAAGTGCTAATCCTTCACCTTCAAGTTTTGTGATCCCATAAATGTTATCAGGATCGCAGGGTGTCTCCTCATCAATCAGACCCTTTATAATACCATAAACGCCAATGGTGCTTCCATGGACAAAGCATTTTACATTCGCATTTTCGCTTGCTTCCAGAAGATTTCGGGTTCCCGTGACATTCACATCCCAAAATACTTGATCCGGGATGTTCATTTCATGTTGAGCTGCAGCTAAATGGTATACGATATCAATCCGTTGGAGGTGCTTAAATATGTTTTCTTTATCCAGCACACTAATGGGTACAACTTCGGCTCCCTTTCTTTCAACCATCTTTTTGTTAAATGATTCCGCAGGGGTGTTTTGGAGGCCCAATACTTTCACTACATCCCCATTCTCAATACACCTTAAAGCCAGCCGCGATCCAATAAATCCAGTTCCGCCTGTTATCAGAACTTTCATTGATATCCCCCCCTTTTTACTTATCAGGATGGATTAAACCACTGCTTCCGCATCCCCCAACCTTATACACATCTCTTACTTCACGAGTCTATATATCATCGCAATTGGATTGAGTCTTTGCTCTACGCCAAGGGCCTTTCCGAGAAAAAATACTTTTTACCTCTCTCAGTTCCTTTTTCTGGCGTGCTTTGCCCCATTTTAGCTCTTTAGCCATCAACTCAGCACAACTCTGTAAAGTTATTTCGCCGGGATTTATTGCAGTACCAAGATCCGTCCTTCGGAATACGACGTCTTCTAATTTTTGTGCCATCTCTTCCCGGACTGCATGGACCACTTCTGCTTTAAGCACCGTTGAATTTTCAAACGTTTCAGTCCATAGTGGGTCTTCTTTCGTATACTTTAGGACCCTATGATATTGGGAACCATAATTGTGAATCAATGCGCGCATAATCCCGGCATGCAGTGGGGGGATTTGTTGGTCCATTGCCTTTTTGAAAAATTCTTCGAAGTTATCTATCTCACCTCCGTATATAGGTGTAACATCAGTTCTTGACTTTGATGCTTTTCTTCCAAGTTTCTTAAACATAAGATCAACAGCCTTCTCTGCCTCCCTCCTGGCCATGGTAGCGCGCACGCCTATAAGGGTGATCAAGCCTTCTGAGTTATCTACCTTAGAATGATCGATTAGAATTGTTCTTTTCCCAAAGCTATAATTGTCAGCTTCACCCTGATTATTTTTACTCCCAAAAAGGATAAGTCCTGTGTTTACCATGGTGACATCATCAAGAGAAATGTCAACACCTTTATATGAATGGTTTATCTCATCGACAAACCTTTGGAGTTCTTCGTCTGATACAATGATTTCTTCAGGGGAATCCTTGTGCACCTGGTGCCAGACGCCAATTAATGAATAACCTCGCCACGGCATAATGAATATATGCCTACCCCCTCTATCAAAGAGAGCGTCAGTGTCACGGGATTTTACAAGATGAGCAAAAGCGTATTTTTTTGTGAGTGGCCTAGATGCGACCATTACCAGATCTCTTGAAAATGTAGGGGACGATTTTATTTTCTTTCCTAAAGTCTTCTCGTTCAACTGATGGGCCCACGGCCCAGATGCATTTAGTACAACTTTACCCCTAATTTCCAGTTCATTTCCGCTGAAAAAATCCCTTGCACAGACGCCAATAACCCGGTTTCCCTTTTGAATATATTTAGTAACCTCCAAATAATTTGCGGCATCTAATCCTCCATTGACAGCAGATCGGATAAACGAGAGGGCTAACCTTGGCGGGTTATACACCTGGCCATCATAGAATAAGACCCCCCCAGAAAGGTTCTTTCTATCCAAACCAGGAAAGCATTCCAAAACCTCCTGTGGTGATATGAATCTTGCCTTTGGCAATTTTTGCTTGGGGTCCGAAATATTACGGTTTCTGCCCGTCATTAGTATTTCATAGAGGAAAAAACCTACTCTAAGTATCTCTTTTCCTTTGAAACCATGGCCATATGTAGGCATTATTATCGGAAGAGGGTATGCCAAATGTGGTGCAACTCGAAAAAAGGTCGACTGTTCATGACTTGACTCTCTGGTCCGGCGTAGATCTAGATGTTGAAGATAACGCAGTCCTCCATGTATCATCTTGAAATAGTGCGCCGAGGTAGCCTGGCAAAAATCAGATTTCTCTATTAAAGCAACTGATAGACCGCGGTGAACAGCATCCCATGCTGCACAGGCTCCAAAAATGCCTGCTCCAATAATCACAAGGTCATACTCATGGCGGGTTAAGGCGTGGGTATCTCTTCTCATACTTGGCTCCACTTCGCTCCGCAATTGGAAAAATGGAATAGTGGAATGATGGAATATTGGGTCATGTGAGTGGCATAAAATAGGTCGCTACTAATAGCTATTTAATTTCAATAATTTATACAATTCCCGATACGTACAATTATTGAAATCTTCAGGAAACAGACTCAATTTCTGGTAGCTTCTTTGAAAACAGACAAGTGCTTTTCCGCGCCATTCCTGGTATAGAATTCTTTAACATAGTTCTTGTTGCGGTTGCTCATTTCTTTTCTCATCTCCGGGGAGCCCAATAGTTCTGACAGATGATGGCAAAATCTTTCTTTATCACCCAGATTAATAAGAAATCCCGTTTTACCATCTTTTAAGAAATCAACTTGTCCGCCGTTATTGTAAGAAATAATAGGCAGTCCACTCTCCATCGCCTCAAGGAAAACTAGCCCAAATCCTTCATGAACCGCGGTAGATACATAGGCATCAGATACAGAAAGGAATTGAAACTTCTCTTCGCCAACCCTACCGGTAAGGGTAACACAGTTATTTAGACGCAAATCATCAATCTTTTTCTCGAGGTTAGCTTTGTCTGGTCCTTCCCCCATTATTAGCAAATGACATGCGTAATCTCTTTGGACTTTACCAAAGATATCTAACAACTCTTCATTATTCTTCCTTGTTACCAATCTGCCGAGCGTTGACAAAATTAATTTGTCTTTTGGCAAGCCGAGTTCTTCTCTTTTCTTCATTGACCCTTTGTAGGGCCTAACACCGGGCGGAATAACCTCAATTTCTCTCTTTATGCCATAATACTCTCTTGCATATCGCTCTATATCAGAGGAATCGGATATAACTCTGTCGGCTGTATTCAACATTTTTCTGACGGTTTGCTTAAGTCCGATAGTTTTGTGCGGCGAAAGGAATTTGGTTGGATCATAGACATCACCTCCGTAAATTGACAATACATTTGGTATTCCGGATTTGTTGGATATGAATTGACCTGCTGGTCCGGAAGGAATTGCGAAATGGGTGTTTATCACATCGAACTTGTAGTTTTTCAATAAATCTCTTGCTTTTGAAATACATGATGGAACAAAGCTGATCATTGAAGGTAAAGAGGCAGTATCTTGTTTGTTTCTCATTAACACGGGTACTCTATGTATCTCTACATTGTTATTAATTTCATAATAAGGCAACCCTCTAAATTGAGAGGTTAAGACAGTAATTTTGTGACCTAAAGCGGCAAGTTCTTCAGCGACATTTCTGCATATATATCCACCTCCTCCTCCGACAGGCGGATATTCGTAGTTTATAATTAAGATATTGAAAGATTCTTTGTTTTTCATGAGTTACCCCCTGCCTATTAGACCAGAAGACTCCACCTGATAAGAGTTGATTATCAAATTATTTTAATGACCTAATTCAAAAATTAAAGTTGGGCCTGGATACATATAACATATTAAGGTATAAATCCCGAACGAAACATATACTCTAAGTATTTACGGTTGGGAATGTTGTGAATAAATGCTTCAGAAAAACAGATCATTGCGATTTCTTCGGCATAACCATCACTTAATGATTGTTGTGCTTCGGGAACGAGCGGTCAATCGATGATTCCAACTTGTTGGAATAACTTCTTGTTCGCTCTAACCCATTTATATAGTCGTTCAGTGCCTTCCTCGGAAGAAATTTGTGGGACCCATTTAAAATCATTTTTCGCTTTTGAAATGTTTGAAACGTAAACATGCTGATCTCCCGGCCTCCAGTCACTATAGCTAACAGGTATGTCTCTACCAATATGTTCTTCAAGATAGCCTAATAATTCATGGAGAGACATTTGAAAATGTCCACCCCCAATATTATAAACTTGGCCATTTATAGTATCTTTATTTTCCAAGGCCATATTAAATGCTTGAACAAGATCATCAATGAACAAGACATCACGAACTTGCTTGCCATCTCCATAAATGGTAATTTTTTTGCCAAAAGTTGCTGCTATGGTAAGCCAAGCAACCCACCCTTGGTCCTCAACACCGAATTGTCTGTAGCCATATATGCAAGACTGCCTGAATACCACAGTTCTTAAGCCATAAATTCTTGAGAAATCCCTAACATATTGATCAGCAGCCCCTTTTGAGCAGCCATAAGGGGAGTGGAAGTCTAATTCACGGCTTTCTGATACTCCTTCAGGTAGGTCTCGATATCTATAACGACCATCTTTTTCATCAATCACAATATCTTCCATCCCTCCATACACTTTATTGGTTGATGAGTATACCAATAATGCATCTGAATTCACGTCTCTCATCGCTTCTAAAATATTAAGTGTGCCCAAGGCATTTATGTCAAAATCTTCTCTTGGATTTTCCACTGATATGGTAACGGCAACCTGAGCGGCAAGATGAAATACTGCGTCAAACGATTGTTTTCGAAAAATAGGGGTAAGGTCATATGGATTACGGATATCACCATATATAAATTCCACATTTTTATACTTATCAATTAGGTAAGCTAAGTTTAATGAAGAACCAAGGCGGCTTAAATTATCCAATATGGTAATGTTTTCTCCTCGCGATGCATAAAGCTCTGCAACATTGCACCCAATAAAACCAGCTCCACCAATAACTAAGATATTCATAACCTATACATCCTTTCTATTTCTCGATAAATTGTTTAGCCTGATTTAAATTTCATTTCTTTTCCATTGTGTATGGTATTCCGTCATCGCTAAAAGCTATGAACTTGCTTCAAACCTTACCACCATTATTTCTGACATTATGGTCATACATTACATAGCGTGAACATGTAACGTTGATTCTAAAACAACTTACGTTTTTTGAAACGTTAAAAGCGATGTCAGTTTTCAATGGCCTATTAATAAAAATATCACGAAATTAAGAAAGTACGAAAACACGTAAATGGGCAAATGGGCTTCACATATCCGTTCCCGTTTCTCTGAATACCTTTTTTAACAAATCCAAAATACCCAACTTTGCAGCCCAATGTTTAATATACTCTTTATCCAGAAAATCACGCTGAACCTTTAATATACCAAGCACATCGGTCAATTGTCGTTCAGAAACTTCTCCACCTGTCTTGAACCATTCAAGCTTTTTGAGGATAATGTCTTCAGGTTATGCAAAACAAAATTCAGTAGCACCTTCTTTCTCCTCCAAAGTATCCTTCTTCCTCCTTTTAAATATTTCTCTGTAAAAAGGCGTGTCTTCAGCGATAAAAATATCCACCTTCAGCATAGTCTCGAGATGGATAATATTAAATGAAGACCTTCTCCGAATAGCATCACTAAGCATCTCTTTATCAACGTAATAATCCTTTTTAAGTATTTCGACAAAAGAATCGACGTTCCGAGGTTGTAAATCAGAGACGATATCAATGTCAATCGTTGCGCGTGCTATCCCAAAAGCGGAGCTTGCTATTGAACCTCCAATGTAATAAGGCGCATTTAAACTCTCAAGGGTTTTCACAACAGGCTCTATAGCTGTCAGGACATCAGGCTTTTTCACGATGCTTTTCCCTCCAAATATGACCGAAAACGATTTGCCAGTTCGTCGCCATAATGATACTCCACAAACATGCCTTTCAACTCTTCTTCACTTAATTCAGAATTGGCACGCGCTATAGCCCTTCGTGAAAGCTGTATGACAGTCTGTGAAAGCGACCGTAATATCGATATTCTTTCTGCAATGCTCAATTTTCGAATGAGGGATATCTGTATTTTCTCAATGTCAGGGCTTGTATCAATTGATTGAGCGCTCCTATTTACAATCGATTTATGGCTCATTGGTCACAGTATTTTTTAAAAGTGCTCTGTTGTCCGTTGCAAGCAAAACTAGGTAGAAATGGGGTGAACCCCAGTTAAATACGCTCTGCTGTCTTTTTCAAAGAATTTAACGGGGTAAACCGGGTAATTTCTAAATGTGAAAAAGATGGAGAGCTACTTACCTACATGCTTTGGTTCTTTTAATTGAACCCAGTCGCCAATGGTGTCAGCAGCGATCTCATAAGTCAAAAGCGTATCAAGAGAGACTTTATGTGTGGCATCAAGTAGTTCTATTCCTACGACCTTACCTTTGGATGTAACATCAATATTAATCCCATCAGCAACTTCAATAACCCCCTCGGGTTTTAAATTACTTAATCCTATGTAAATCGCATCTACCTGCTTATCGTATGTAATCTTCATTTTATTTCTTTCCCTCTTTAAAGGATACGCTGTGACGCCCAAGAACGATTCTTCCTTGATTCGCTTTTTTGTACCATGCTCTCTGACCAAAAGCGAGCTATGTCCTTGGGCAATGCATGCCAGTATTGGCCTGCATAATTAGTTTTAATGTGCTCAAGGAAGTCTTGGTAATATTTTGCCGGATACTCTTCTATAGAAAGCTTTCTCCCGCAAAAATTCATATAATCCGGATGCGTATTCAAAAGAGCCATGCCACCCTTTTCAGCGATCCAATCCAGTTTCTTTTTCCATATGTCGATAGTTCTTTCTTTCATTATAATGAATAAAGCATGATCTTGGGGAAGGGTATATGGAAGTTCCACAAACCCCGTTTTATTGAAAATCCTCTGCACCCAAAATGGAAAAATAGTTCTTACACCGTCTGGTTGAGGTTCAAAAGGATCTGTATCGAATGTAGATATATCATACTTTACTTTTAATAGATGCATCCAGTCCAGGTTGTGATGCATCGATGGGGAGCTAAAACCAACGGAATTCCATTCTTTCAGATAATTGTTAATGCGGGAGGCTCGTTTTTGAAATATCTCTTTCGATAGAAATAGCTTTCCATCATGTTTTAACCCATGCACACCTATGTCAAATCCTTTATCGAAAAGATCATTTCGCAGCGATTCAGACAGATTATACCTTTCAGGCACAAAGCTAAATAAAGATCGAAACCCTAAACTCTCCTCAAGTGCTATTAATTCAGGAGATTTATCATGGCCTTTCTGGGTGTCAACATCGTGTTGAAGAACTAAGGCAAATTGCTTTTTATCCGGCCACCCCGTCCATCGTTCAGGCGGCTTGCCTGCACTGGGGTCTATAGGCCAGATATGACTGTATTTCAAGCGCTTTCGAAGGATTAGTTGTCTTCTGAGGGCAATCTGGCACGATCTTGGGATAAGTGGCCTAATATAGTAATAAATTCTATTTATGAACATAACAATTCCAGTTGCTTGAGTTGTTTGAGTTACTTGGGTTACTTGGGTTGCTTGGGTTACTTGAGTTATTTGAGTTATTTGAGTTAGTTGGGTTGCTTGGGTTGCTTGGGTTGCTTGGGTTGCTTGGGTTGCTTGGGTTGCTTGGGTTGCTTGGGTTGCTTGGGTTGCTTGGGTTGCTTGGGTTGCTTGGGTTGCTTGGGTTATTTGAGTTAGTTGGGTCTTTTGAGTTGAGAGTTAAGGTATTTTATAAAAGCTGAGTCCATTTTGGATACTGTTTCAGCCTGATTATATATCTGTTCAAATGTCTCTTTAGCAATATAGTTCTGGTCAAGGGCTACATAGAGCTGGCTTTGAACTTCAGCAGAAGATGCCTTGGATATAAATAGATATTGGATAAATTCTCTTTTGCCTTTTCTGGCAAAGCCTTCAGCAATATTACTCATCGTAGATACTGCTGCACCCTGTAATTGATTAACCAATCTGAAGTCTTTCTGAAAACTTCCATTTGCATTAATAGCATT
>Ga0307427_1000251_pt1 | contig 37349 bp, 38 predicted proteins | sample SalMarWE160190MG_FD_202162 | JGI IMG/M metagenome (GOLD analysis project Ga0307427, IMG submission 202162) | Salt marsh sediment microbial communities from the Plum Island Ecosystem LTER, Massachusetts, United States - WE1603-190 | ecosystem: Environmental > Aquatic > Marine > Intertidal zone >...
ATGAGATCAAAGAGGTTCAACGCAAGTTAAATAATCGACCTCGAAAAGCCTTGAACTTCTATAAGCCTAACGAGGTCTTCAACAATGTTGTTGCACTAAAAGTTTGAATCCACATACAAAAAAATTTATATTGAAAATTGTGGACAGGGATCGGCAATTAATGTTCAATTCAGATTGTTCAAACTAGGTCATGAACAAGAGTACGACTTTGATATTTATACAATGCCTTTTACTCTACCTACTAAAAACCACTTTGATTTAGGTTTGTATTATGACTTGGCTAAAGAAATTCAAGGAAGCTATAGACTTGAAGTCAATTATAACGATATTTACATGAACAAATATATGCAATCAGTTCTTTTGGTGATTAATGATAAGGTACATTCCATTGATTTTAATCAACCTCAAGTACAGCTTAAAAACACAACAATGTCTCATGTAAAATCATAATTGGAACTAGTTTATACAAATGAATTTTTTGAACTATTAATTAAGGTACTCAATAAATTAATTAACAGTTGTAGGGTGGGTTGGCAACCCACCCTATCCCCAATTCACAATTCACGTTTAACACCCTAATAAATCGCCGCCGACAAGTCATTCCGATACCCCCGCGCCTCTGGATGATCATCCCCAATCAACGCCAGCAATCCAACAAAGATATTCTTGACCTCCCCCTCACGATAATCTTTATCTTTTCGCAGAATAACCAGGAAACCATCCATAGCAGCCAGGATATTGCCGCGCCGTGCAAGCCTGATCCCATTCCTAAAAGCAGCCTCCAGAGGATTATCGCTCTCAATCGTTGCGTCTTTAAATTCTGAAAAAGCCTGAGCAACGGGCTTCAATAACTGGGCAGTATTATATTCTGAACTTGCGGGAAAGTTCCCCAATAAAATAACTGCTTCATCGCTCTTACCTTGGAGCAGCATCGCTCGAACCAATCCCAACAGCGCGCTGGGATGGTCGGGATGGACCGACAGAAACGCTCTAAAAGCATCTTCCGCCCCTGGGTAATCATCCTGCTTCAGTAAGCTCCTGCCCTTGTCATACATCAAATCTTCCGGTTCGGGTGCTAAATGTCGCACAAAGTCTCGCAGGCCTTCATCTGCAAGAACACCAGAAAACTCCGCCACCACATTGCCGTCAACAAAAGCCTTTACCGAGGGGATATTTCGCACCTTGTAGTGTTTCGCCAGCTTGACATTTTCATCGACATTGACTTTCGCCAGCCGGAAGCTGCCCTTGCCTTCCCTAGCAAGCGCTTCAAGTTTCGGCCCAAGCACACGGCATGGAACACACCAGCTTGCCCAAAAATCAACCACAACCGGCACCTGGGCAGAATACTGGAGCACCTCATACTCAAAATCTGACTCGTCAACATGTACAATGAAATCTGAAACCATACCTACTCCTTGGGTTTCATTTTACTGCAAAATTTATGCCTATTTAATCTCAACTGTCGCCGGAATCATCGACGATTCCAGGTTGAATCACTTCTAATACATCACCGTGGATGGAAATAATGATCCGGAATCCCATCATCCCAAGATACAGCCGGCTCTCTTCAGGGATCCCCATCTTCGCCAATTGATCAAATTGAGCATCCAAATTCTTTAATTGATTCTGGATAGCCGCCATTGTGAAAATATCGTCCTGACCCAGCATATCCGCGGCCTGCTCAGAGATCAGGTCTTCATGGCCCTCGATCTGCTCCTGCATATGGCGCCAAACCTGCCGATCGACTTCCTCTGCGGGGATATGGCGCATGAAGCCGTTATCATTAACAATATAACATGGTTCACTGCCGATCCATCCCGTTTTCACAGGACGGTCAAATTCATCGTAAACCAATCCTTCAAATACTGCCTTTTTGGGCAATCTTTCCTCCATAACTCAAATCCTAATGATGACCGAAGTATAGCTTCATTATATAAGATTCGGGTTAACTAATTGCAGAATATCTAACAGAGATTTAGTGACTTACTGTACAATAATACGCGTTCCATTGTCCCCTGAGAAAACGTATTTTTCTGGCGGTACACACGGGTCCGTCCAGCGATAGATCCACTTTGCGGCTTGCGGGGTCATGTTGACACAGCCATGGCTGTGAGGAACGCCGAAATTATTATGCCAGTAAGCGCCGTGAATGGCGACGCCGCCCGACGTGAAATAACTAACCCAGGGGACCCCCGGCAGGTCAAAACCACTTCCGTAAGCATTTGCTGGATTTGCCATATGCCGACAGGGGCGTTTTCTGATCGTTCGATAATATCCCTTTGGGGTGGCAAATCCACCTTCGCTCAACCTGACGCCGCTTGAGACGCGTGACATGAAGACGGGACGTTCATATTCATATGCTGTCAACGATTGGCTGGTCAGGTCCATAATGATCTTCTTGTCCTCTAAAGGAACGTTTGGTGAAATAGGTGTCAGTTCTGAATCGGGCACCAGACGCATATACACAGCGGGGATATAGAAAACCTGGTAGTTGCGGTCATCCAGAAGTTGATACCATACATTTTCCTGCGAATCGATCATCCTATCCAAAACCCAAAAAGTTGAGGCATAATAAAAACGATAGGCAATGGAACGATCCGCATCCACACTGGAATAAGCGTCGACATACGGCACCGTCACCTCACCCAAACAGCCATCCTCGGGAATGAAGAAAGCAGCCCGGTTAAGTTGACGTCTGACCGGCTGAATTCGCCCGGAATGAGCATAACCTTCCCCATCCAATTCATACCAGACTCGGTTGGGCGCCGAATGATCCCTGCTCAAGGTTATCCCCGTAATAGTCCGAACACTGTCCTTTGCCATCTCCTCAAGTACACCCGAATCAAAATCTGGCTCTTGATAAAGTTTATGACCGGAAAGCGTCACACGTCCTAACAATTCCCCATCGCCCAGTACAGGCAAGAGTAAACCCTTATGAGAAAAGAAAGCATCGGGCAAAATCAATCCGGCGATTCCCAAACCGCAAAATTTCAGGAAATCACGTCGGGAAATCTCGTCCATAAAAGACAACTAGGACCTCGTTTTATTCATGGATATTGACCAGGATGCCCACATAAGACCAATTGAACAACCATCCTGCATCTTCAGTTCTCAAATTGACGCATCCATGGCTCATGGGTGTGCCAAAATTATTATGCCAGTACGTACCGTGAATGCCGTATCCCAGGTAATAATACATGGTATAAGGCACATTAGGTAGAAAATACCCCGGCCCAGACATATCATCATATCGCAATTTAATATAGACACGATATTGGCCTGTCAAGGTCGGGTGCTGCCAGGTTCCGGTTGAGACGAGGAAGGACTGTACCACTTTCTGGCCTTCATAGGCATAAAGCCGCTGAGAAGACAAATCAATATCAATCCACCGATCCTCATCAATCCCCTCTGGTATTGCTGGATATTCAACTACTGTCGCTGTTGGATAAGGCGTTGCTGTATTCGTCCGTGTGGGAGTTGCAGTAGGTGTAGGAGTAGAAGTAGGCGTCGAAGTAGGGGTGTTGGTGGGTGTCGGTGTATTGGTAGGGGTATTGGTAGGTGTGGGCGTCAGGCTCGGTTTGGCAAAGGTCTCCTGATAAATCGGACCTGCTTTCTCGGCAGCCAGGACGAATTTATCGGGGATCAAATCCAGTCCGTAGAATAATAAAGCTAAAAAAGTAATAATGACGAATGTCCACAGCCACACCTTAGAGTGCTTTTCAACTGCAATAGGTGGACGAACGAACGGATTACGTCTTGTGCTGATCCATTCAATTCTCTGTGTATGTTCTTGGTCAGGTGTCTCTTGGGGCTCATCAATTCTCTGTCTAGCCCATGTTAACGCTTTCCCCACTCGCGGATCTTCCGGTGCAAGCTCCTGCGCCATTTGCAGGTAGGCGAGACTTGCTTTGGGGGTGGATAAACCCGCCAGAATGAGCCAGCCTTCTACATCCCCCGGATAAGCCGCGATAACCCTTTGCGCTAAACGTCTTGCCAGCGTTCGGTCGCCCCGTCGAATTGCAGCTTTCGCTTTTTGAATTAACTGGCGCTCAAGTTGGGTCATCTTAATTATGGACTCTGAGTTGGGGATATCTCTTCCTCATTCAAATAGCACAAAATACCCGCTACGATACCCTCAGCAACCCGTTCCGTCTCCTCGGTAATAAACTGATAATCTAAATTCATAAATCCCGCTTCAATGATCGCTGCTGTTGTTAACGGGTCAATTTCTGAGAAAGCATGGTAATAGGTCATATCATTGGTCACCGAACCGGCATGATAGGGCAACCCCGTGGTCTCCGCATAACGCTGTGAGAGACAGGCAGTCAGCCTCTGAGTGCCTGCCACTTCCTGCGCTGAAAGCGCTTCCGCAACTTTAAAGCCTGTCGCCAGATCGTTGATATATTCGCAAGAATCCAGGTGAATGGAAACCAGAACAGCAGCCTGATACCCGACCAAACGGTCATCAAACTCCTCAAGCAGGTCAACGGTATAGCCTGCGTCGGTTAACTTCTTCTGAACCATTGACGCAATTTCCAAATTGAGTTCAGCCTCTGTGACACCATTGGGACAAACAGATCCCGAATCATAGCCGTAATGTCCGGAGACAATGCCAATGCGATTGGATCGAGCTTGTTCAGTTGCATCGGGCGTAGACACAACGACTTCTTCATCACCACTTGCCGATTCAAGCGCCTGCGCCATTCTTGCTTCCAAGCTTGATTCGACCAAACTGCCGGGCGTCCACAAGGTGAACAACGTCGCCACGATAAAAGCGGCCCCGATTGCCGTTTGGAGCCCGCGCCAGAAGGTAAAGGGTTTTGACCTCTCAAAGAATTCTTCTTCCACTTCTTCTGAAAGCGAATCCAAAGGTTCAGGCGTATCGTCTTGGTTTGACTGGCTCATAGATTAAAATCTTACCTTAATTCTCCGGTTTTTGACAGATTTATTTTTAATGAATATTTTATGTCTTCATTACTTAAGGTAACTTTATGTGTGAAGTTACAACAAGTATAATGAAAATTATGAAAAAAGAAAGGACAAAAGAAAAACCAGATCCTGAAGAACTTAAACAAGCAATGCGCTCATGGATAACCGGTGTGGCAATCGTCACGGGATACCATGAAGGAAAAATTCATGGGATGACGGCGAACAGTTTTAATTCTCTTGCCTTATCCCCGCCCACTATCCTCATCGCCCTGCGCCAGCAATCCCGCACTTGTCACCTCATCAGGGAAGGCGGTGTTTTTGGCATCAGCATCCTCAATACCCACCAGGTCGAGATTGCCAAACGATTTGCGGGTCAAGTTGATCGTGACCGACCTCGTTTTGAGAATATTGAAACCTTCTCCCTGGTGACCGGTGCACCACTGATCAAGGGCAGCCTAGCCTTCCTCGATTGCATTGTGACTGATTCAAAGGAAATAGGTGAAACCAGCGTCTTTTTTGGTGAAGTTCTGGCAGTTAAAACCAATGGAGAAAAACCCGACCCTTTGTTATATCTCAACCGAGAATGGAGAAAGTTGAGTTAAGATGCAAACCAAATTGAATAAACTCGAACAGGAAATTTTATTAAGGATCGCCCGTGAAGCTCTTGAGAGGTCTGTTCGAGGTGAGAGCCTCCCTGAAGTGCAACTGGAAGAACTGCCCCCTTCTCTCCAGGAGAACGGCGCCTCATTTGTGACTCTCACGATTAACGATCGTTTACGCGGGTGCATAGGAACCCTGCAAGCCTATCAACCTCTGGCAAAAGACGTTCAGGAACATGCCGTTGCGGCAGCCCTTCAAGATTTCAGGTTCCCCAATGTGCAGCCCCCAGAACTGCCAAAAATCAAGCTTGAAGTCTCAGTCCTCTCACCCCGCGAGCCATTGATATATGATGGACCAGAAGATTTAATTCAAAAACTCAAGCCTGGCGTTGATGGCGTCGTGCTTGAGGATGGGTACCACAAGGCAACCTTCCTTCCGCAAGTATGGGAGAAACTGTCAGAGCCAGAGGAATTTCTCTCTCAACTATGCCTAAAGATGGGTGCGCACGGCGATCTCTGGCGCAAAAAACCCCTCAAAATATTCACCTATCAAGTGCAGGAATTCCACGAATAAGTGTGGTGATGATAAATCAAAAGCCGCCCTTCCGGACGGCTTTGTTTTTTAATAGAAGTAAATACTTTAGAGCGTCTCGACCTCGCCCAACACCGGCGATGCAGCTTGATTGTATGCCTGACCCAAAAGGTGTGCATAGACGGCTAATCCATAAGCCATGGTCAGGAACACTCCTATCAAACAGGCAATGGTGCCCAGGGGTGCGATAATACCCACAGCGAGGATTTGCCCCACGACCACCAGCAGCCAGGATACAAAGGATTTCTTCAACATAGCGAAGATATCCTTGAATTTAAAAGCCGCGCCAAACTCGCCTTTGGCCAGATAGTTGGCAATCCCAATCACGCTCATGAAAGAGACCAACAAAGCGAGGACCACCCCGATCAAGCCGACGCATCCGCCCACAATGTACAGGATAGTCATCAAACCTTGATCGCTATCAGCCCCAAAACCAAATGCTGCGCCCATAATCCCAAAAAGAATAGCCACAGGCAAGTTATAGATTAAAGTGATCAAAAATACCATAAACCCTCTGCGCAGATCAGCACCAAATTCCAACTCCGGAAGTGCACGCTCCTCATTGCCGTCAATCACGTTCTTGGCAGCTTTCATCGCCCAACCACTCACAACCCAAGGCCCAACAACTGGGATCAGGCTGCATACGGCTGGAATGGCAATCTTCTTAAACCAATTTTCATCTTTGAAAACGTAACTAAATGCTAAACCAAAGTTCATCATAATCTCCTATCTTACTCAGTTGTTTGATGTTAATCCATCCATCTAGAATAATAATACATTACTTATCTTGCGATTTCAAGAACATCAAATCATCATCAAATCATCTCAAGGTTAGAGGATAAAAGACACACAACTGTGTTTACAATTGCGTGAATTGGTTGACATTAAGCACAAAGATAGTCGCCCGTTTTCCTTGGGATTCGTCAGGTTTTTTACAACTCTTACGGATCACGTTCAGAGCTTCTTCAACCTGGTCATCCTCAACGCCAATCAACAATGTACTGCGCCCGCTTCGCAGGAAACCGCCTGTGGAGGCGATAAAGGTAACCCTGAATTTCTCCTTGGTCAATGCCCTGGAAACGGCATCGTTATCTTCGTCCTTTATTATGGCAATGATCAGTTTCATCGCTAAAATTCCTCATAATGTTCGACTTCAAGTGAAAAAACATTCGCACCCCCAATCGTAACTGGCATGGGTGCGGGCATCGGAAGTGGTGCATTTTCCATAGGCACAGCGATAAAAGCTACTCTTTGACGACAGGTTTCATTGAGAATGTCAATCGCTTTTTCTTCCTGATTTTCGCTGACACCAATCATCAAGGTAGCGTTCTTGCGCCCGAGAAATGCCCCAACGCTGGGCAGCCGCGTAACCTTGAAACCCTCATCATTGAGGGATTGAATAGCCATATCAGCATCCTGACCCTGTACTACAGCAATTATTATGCCTTGTCTTTTTTGTTTTAGGTTTTCTGATTCGGACATACACCATTCCTCAACAAAAGAGTAAGGGACGATTTAAGTATACCTTAATCCCCCTCCTGTTTTCGTTCGGATTTTAATCAAACCAATCCACAACCATATCCTCAAGATCTGCCAGGTCAACCTCTTCCTCACGGACGATCTTGCCGCAGACGGAAACAGCGACATATCTGACCGTGTCAGGATCACCTGAAACAAGCGGGTGCCACCAAGCTAGACCACGTCCTTCAGCTAACCGCCGATAGGCACACGATTCAGGCAGCCAATTAACTTTTCTGACCAGTTCTGGCGTGAGGGGAAAACAATCCGGTACCAATGTTGATCTGTGATCATAATCCTTGCATTGACAGGTCTTGACATCCAGCAAACGGCAAGCGACATTGGTAAAATGAACCTCTCCACTTTCAACGTCTTCAATTTTATGCAAACAGCACTTACCGCATCGGTCACAAAGCGCTTCCCATTCCGCTTCTGTCATCTCCTCTAAAGTTTTCTTTTCCCAAAATGGGACTTTCTTATTCATAATTTGATCTTCAAAATAATCTGTTTTATCATCCATTTTTAACACAGAAACACAAGCCTGTAAATACGGCCCCACTGTGAGTACAGGTCAATCGCAAAGTCATTTGTTTTTCCTTTCAGATCAATCCTCTACGAAATTACTTTGTTATAAAAGATGTTAAAAAAGCCTTCCCCTCAAGGAGAAAAGCGACGCAGCCCCAGTTGGGGCAAAGGGGAAGGTGGCGCCTAGCGTTGGAGCGAAGCGGAACACCCAAAGGGGGCTAGGGGAAGCCTTTAAGATAACATAAATGCGGATCAATCTGCTGTGGTAAGAGTAAAATAAAAAAAATCACAATCGGAGGATTTTAACAAAAAATGCTAAGTTATCGATGGATTGGGGTGGAAAAGTAAATTCACCGTTTATTATCAGTTTCGCTATAAATAATGAAATAATATTTGGACTTTGCAATCATCCTGGTTATAAGTCTGATTGTCAATCTAATCCATTAAAGATATACTAATACAAAGGTATCATTGATGGTGAAATATTCTCGAAAAAATAAGATATGGAGAATCAGATGGAAGTTAAAAAAGATTCACTTATTGACATCAATACCGCCTCCAAGGATGAATTGACCTCACTCAGCGGCATTGGGGAGAAACTCGCTCAGGAAATTATTAAACACCGGCCTTTTTCAGAGGTGGAAGATTTGACTAATGTCTCCGGCATTAGCGAAGCCAAATTAGAGACTTTGCTGCCCTATGTAACCGTCAGCGCAGCCCCGGTAAAAAAGACGCGTATTAAAAAAGATGACCTCATGGCGAAATCTCCAGAGAAAGATCCCACTTCAAAATTCGGCAGTACAGAAACCTTTGTGTTCCTGGAAGATCGCAATGAAAGACAAGACGCCCTCCTGATTATATTCGGCGGATTCATCATTGGCTTAATCATCATCATGCTGCGCCGCAGGAACTAATAATCCGATCTCCAGGCCAAAGGCGAAAAGGTGTAAGCATTTGTTTACCCCTTAACCCTACACCCCTGCGATTTTCTTTTATCAATGACTTACACTTTCTGGAATAAGCTATTTCGATTTTTACTGCTGACAACCTTTATTGTCCTGAGCGCCTGCCAACCCATTCAGACCACGCCAACATCATACAGACGAACAGCATCCTCAACAATAGCTCCTTCCCATACACCCACACCCACCCCAACGCCACTCGTTAACACGCCTACTATTACACCCACTACTCGCGCAAAATCAGATCAGAGGGTCACTTTGATGGCTGTTGGCGACATTATGCTCGGTCGAACCGTCGGCGAGATGATCGAAACAGAAGGGATTGAAGCGCCCTTTCTCTATACCGCAGAGATGCTTAAAACTGCCGATATCACCCTGGGAAACCTTGAATGTCCGCTCTCCAACCGGGGAACTCCTGAAGAGAAGACCTATGCCTTTCGCGCGCCGCTGGCAGGCGGCGAATCCCTGGCTTATGCCGGATTTGATCTGGTCTCCCTCGCCAATAATCACATCCTCGATTACGGGCCTCCGGCATTGGAAGACACTTTGGTGACCCTGGCGGCAAATGACGTCCTGGCTGTAGGCGCTGGAATGAATGAAGGTGAAGCCTACTCGCCTGTTTTTATTGAAATCAACGGCATTCGTCTGGCTTTTCTTGCGTTTATGGATGTCTCTGAGGAATCTGAATATGATTGTATCGCATGGGAAGCCGGGCCGGAAAAACCCGGCGTCGCCTGGGCACATGAAGAAAAGATCAGAGAGATCGTCCAGGAAGCCAAGAGGCAAGCCGATCTTGTGATCGTCCTTATGCACAACGGTTATGAAATCAAAAAGAAAGTTTTTCAATCTCAGCAGGAGGTCGCCCGCCTTGCCATCGACAGCGGCGCGTCACTGGTGATCGGCAGCCACCCCCACGTTCTACAGGACATTGAAGAATATCAAAATGGATTGATCGTCTACAGTATGGGTAATTTTGTTTTCGATAATTTCCTTTTCCCCCCTAATTATTCAGCGATCCTCTCGGTTGTACTTTCTCCTCAGGGGGTTGAATCCTATGAACTGATCGATGTCATCGTGCAGCTCAATGGCGTTCCTCAGATCATGGAATATGATCTGGATGAATAATCCTTTTCCAACCATTCTCAACCATTAAAAAGGCTTGGATTCTTAAATGGAATCAATGCCAGTATAACAGCCTGTTCGTAAAGCGCAGTCCGTGTAACCACGTCACCGGTCAATATCCCCACCGCCCCTGATTTCTGCTTGGAATTCTCCCGTCCGAAAATCCGGTCGTCCGCATCACCCAGCTCTAACCCAGATTCGACGAGTCTTTGAACCTCACCCGGTAGACGGAAAAGCGCTGTTCGGGCACTGCCCTTGTTCTCCGCTGAAAGGATGACAATCCAAGCAAAAGAAACCATTTCCCCATCCAGATAGTCACATCCCCCCTCCACCCCCACCCACAGGTCCCCATCGGGATACGTCCTGCGCGCATTTTGCGCCCTTTTCTGTGCGCCAATCCTGGCCTCCCGATCCGTCATCGGTTGATCGGATACGCCAGATGACACGGACATGGTTTGGATTGTGAATTCTTCCTCGGGAAACATCCGCTGAAACCCATTCAGGACGGCTTCTGCTTTGACAGGGTTATGGGAAGCGACAATAATTTTCTTCACAGCCATTGATCGCTAAAGCTTGGGCAGTTCAATTGACTTTTGATACTGATATTTTCCCTGCTTATCCGCGTAGGAGGTCTCGCATTCCTCGTCCGCTTCAAAGAATAGAACCTGGGCGATCCCCTCAAAAGAATAAATCTTAGCGGGCAGCGGCGTGGTATTCGATATCTCCAGGGTCACATATCCCTCCCATTCAGGCTCAAAAGGGGTCACATTGACAATGATCCCACAGCGTGCATAAGTGCTCTTACCCACACAAATGGTCAGGACATTGCGCGGAATACGGAAATACTCCACCGTCTTCGCCAGCGCAAAGGAGTTAGGCGGGATGATACACACCTCTCCCTTGAAATCCACCATCGAATTTGGGTCGAAATGCTTTGGATCAACAACAGCAGAATATACATTGGTAAAAATCTTGTATTCATCCGCCACTCGAATATCATACCCGTAAGAAGATGTCCCAAAAGAGATCACTCCCTGTCGGACCTGTCCCTCCTCAAAGGGTTCGATCATCTGATGTTCTTTTGCCATTCTTCGGATCCATTTATCTGCTTTGATGGTCATATCACCTCAACTCTTCCATTCGTCAATCACCTAATAATCATAACCGCTTCAATCCAACTGAAGCTTAATAAATCCCAACTCCCCTGGCTCCAGCGTGAAATACACCTCATAAAACCGGTCGTAAATAAACGCCAACCGGTAGTCTCCGGGAGGTAGATCAGCTACCGTGAAATTCTCCTGCAGCACAGGGTGGCTGTTCACGCCCGCCGGATAGTACGTTACCGGATAATAATAAGCTTCCACCTCTCCAACCTCATCCAGGTTTTCCAGGGATATTTGAAACTGCGATACCGGATTCCCCGATTTATCCAAAATGACACCCGCCAGCAGGCTGGACTGCCCTCCCTCAGGCATTGTCACCGGCGAAAACCACAACACCGGGTTAGTGGTGTGTGCATAATCATTGACATCCAACCGGACTTCAAAATGCAGGTGCGACCCATCTGCTGAGCCGCTTGCCCCAACCTCTCCGATCACTTCTCCCACATCAACTTGGGCGCCTTCTTCAACCAGTATGGCAGATAGATGACCATACAGCGTAAACACATCTCTCCCCTGATAAAGGTCGGGATGCCGAAGGATGATCACATTCCCATAGAAACCTGTATAGGGACCCAACAATGTCAAATCATCCGCATTTGCATAAACCACTTCGCCAGTTTGCGCCGCGAGGACGGGCGTCCCGGAGGAATTGATCAATTCCACCCCGTGATGAGGATCTAGGGTCCTATTTCGCGTGCTTGCATAAGGATAGTTTGGATCAGTAATATTCCTAAAATCATCACTGATTGGGCGTTCCAACATGCCGCGCCACGGCAGATGACAGAATATTTCTCCGCAATCCATGGATTGGATTTCGGTCGGCGTTGGTGAACTTGTTTTTGTCCCTGTAGGAGTGAGGGTTGGCTCTTCTGTTTCCGTCGGAGCTATCGTCATTTCAATGGTCATGCTGGGTGTCGCCAGGGGGGGCGATGGAGAAGGCGTTACTTCGCTAGCAGTGCTTGATGCTGCCTGACAACCAGTCAGGGATAGCGCCCACAAGAAAACCAACAATGACCAAAAAAGTTTATGCATCAGAGATCAGGACAGGTTCAGACCACCGCGTTCGTTAAGAACCTTTTTCAAATCACTCTCAACTAGCTCGGCTTGTTTTTCGATATGTTTTAAATCATTTAGCATCCGTGCTGGATCGACTTCCTTTTCCAACCCAAGCAAATTCACCCGAACATTAAATCCCGCGCCATTAATCGCGGCTTCGGCAAATGTGGCTGCAGTGGCGGCATCGGTAATGGCGTTGAGATTGCCCAACTCAGCCATCTTCTTTGCCAGGCGCATAATCGTCAGGGCATTCCTGGCCACATGCAGCGGAACCTCAGCCGCGTTGATGGATGCAGCTTGTATCGCCTGGATACGATCGGATTTTTGCTGATCCGTATCCTTGGGGAGCTTGCGAACTTTCATATACGCTTCGAAAGCGTCAGCATCTTTGGTCACAGCCTCTTTCATCGCCCCCTGCAGTTCTACTGCCTGCTCAATCAACGGCCACACCTCCCCTTCAACATCTTCATATTTTTTCTTTCCAATCGTTAACCTGCCAACCATCGCCACCAGGGAAGCCGCCATCGCCGCGCCATAAGCTGATGCTGACCCTCCCCCTGGGGTCGGTTCACCGGAAGCGAGATCTTCAAGGAAACTGCTTCCCTGATCAATCTCAATATCACCCAGCGGCTTGGAAATATTTTCAAACAAGCGCGTTTCTAAAACCTGATCAGGCTCAAACTCATCCATTTGCATATACCAGACAGCGGCATCCACCAACGCTTCATTGGGAACCAATCCCACAAGTTCCGAGTGGTGGATTTGTACGCCGTAACGCTGCGCTTCTCGGCGAATCATCTCAACCACCCGTGCCATGGAGGTTCGTCGGTAATTAGTCAGGTTCATGGATACCTGAGCCCGACCTTCAACTATAATGCCTATTGATTTTACAAATCTCAACCCACCGGATGAGTGACGAATCGCCCTGGCGATCTTATTAGCAATTGCTACATCGCCGGTCGTCAAATACACATTGAAAGCGATCAGGGGTTGGCGTGCGCCAATCACTGTTGCACCAGCGCTGGTCAACTTCGCCGGCCCAAAGTCCGGCTCCCTGTCGGGATTTACATTAATTTCCTGCTTAAGCATTTCATACTGCCCGCGCCGGATGTTTTCAAGGTTGACACGATCCGGTCGTGTTGCCGCGTCTTCGTAGAGATAAACTGGGATTTTCAGCATTTCACCCACACGCCTTCCCAATCGGCGCGCCATTTCCACACACTCCACCATGGTCACATCCGTAATGGGCACAAACGGCACCACATCTGTGGCGCCTATCCTGGGATGTTCGCCCTGATGATGATCCAGATCAATGCATTCCGCTGCCTTGGCAATCGCTTGAAAAGCTGCCTCTTCAACCGCATCAGGCGGCCCTACAAAGGTCACCACCGTGCGATTGTGATCCATGTCGGAGTGCTGATCTAACACGCTGATCGAATCCACAGATTCAATTTTTTCAATGATTTCCGCCACGACCTCGGGTCGCCGCGCTTCTGAGAAATTAGGGATGCATTCTACAATCGGATTGGACATATTCTCTCCTACTCAATGTGTTTCGTTCATTATACCAACATCCATCAGCATTCATTAATGAACACGATTTCTCCCTTTAAATAGCAAAAAGGCCATCCGGAAATGGCCTTTGAGAAAGTTCACCCGTTGAGAAGGGCTACTTCACATCAAAAACAATTTTTGTTTCGTTGAGCATGTTATCCGAAATTGGGCAGCGGGAGTCAACTTTTTCGAAGAATTCTTGTTTTTCTTCATCGGTCATATCCGCATCAATATCAACTGCCACGCGGATCTCTGTAAAACCTGCTCGTCCTTCTTTGGTCTTGCCCATCAAGAAATCGGTATCAATATCGCCTTCGATAGCAAGATCAAATTTGCGAAGGTTAAGTCGCTCCTGATTGGCGACAATAGATGCAACTGTTCCCAGGCAGCCACCCAGAGCAAAAAGAAATACTTCCAAAGGGTTCGCACCAGCATTCTGTCCGCCCATATTTTTTGGTTGGTCTATGATCACCGTATGTTCACGAGCTGTTGTATCAACGCGCATAGCGCCTTTCCAATTAGAATTTATTTTAACAGTCTTGGTCATAAATTTGTCACTCCTTTTTTATAGTTAATAATAGAAAAACAGTTTATCTATTTGTGAATTCTAACACAAATTACCAGAGAAGGCTATAGTTTTTTTATTAACCCTTTACAAAGCAATCACCAGGCAACACTAGTATCCTCAAATAATGAGATAGCATAGCAACTCTTTGATATTTTAATATTCTTCTTGATGTTTTCTATTTTTGTAAAAATCAACTCAATAATACTTAGTCTTTACGGTGATTAAATTAATATAATCAATATCTCTATTGACTTAATAAGAGTTTATGATAAAATATTATCAATATTGCGTGAAATTGGATTAAAAAATTAATTACATCATGCGGAAGAATGAATAACCAAACCGCTGTTTTGCTTTTATTAAAAACATTATAGCATAATTCCTTATTTCCTGAACTGATATTAGCAAGGAGTGTTCAATGCAAAAATTACCAGAGAAATGTCCAATATGTAAGTCAGATATTTTGGTGACGCGGTTCTATTGCCCCCGCTGCGATTCGGTCGTGGAGGGACATTTCCAACCCAAATCTGGTCCCTTTTCAGACCTTACAGATGAACAAATAAACTTCGTTCTAACCTTTGTCCGATGTGAGGGGCGATTCAATCGAATGGAAGAGGAATTAAACTTGTCTTATCCCACATTACGAAACCGGCTTTATGAGGTCATTCGAGCTTTAGGTTATGAACCGGGCAAAGATGAAGAACCAACCCTTTCTCCTGAGGACAGACGCCATATTTTAGATGATCTCGAACAAGGAAAAATTACGCCACTTCAGGCGCAGCAGCTCCTTCAGGGGCTTGAAGTGGAATCAAAGAAAGGAGAATAACAATGGCTTCAACAGAAGAAAGAATGAGAATCCTAATGATGATTCAGGAGGGAAAAATTTCCGCCGCAGAGGGCGCACGCCTGATTGAAGCCCTGGATGAGATCAGCGAACCAACGCCCCCGACCCCGCCCGTCCCGGGCAGTGTTTCTGTTGGTAAGAAACCACGCTATCTGCGTGTACTTGTTACAGACACCGACACTGGAAAAGCCAGAGTGAATGTCCGCCTCCCTGTCTCATTGATCAATTCGGGCTTACGTATGGGCGCAAAGTTTGCTCCAGAAATTGAAGGCCTCGAAATGGATGACCTGAATGCTTGGATGAACTCCGGTGAAGTGGGGCAGATTGTGGATATCTTTGATGAAGAAGATGGGGAACACGTGGAAGTTTTTCTGGAATAAAAAAGCTTCTCACCTAAGCACTTGATTTATATTAAACGCCTGGACGAAAGATCAGGCGAAATCAAAAATAATGTGTCTCAAAGCTCTTAACCTGTTTAAATGAGAGCTGTACGGTAAAAACATAAGTAAAAAAGGATAATCTATGTCATTAACATCGAAAAACAACGATCTTGAAAAATGGCAGTTTCGCTTTTTTACTATTCGATTCGGTCAGGTTTTTTCCATGCTTGGCAGCGGACTGGTCGGGTTTGCCTTTGTCTGGTATTTAACGGAACAAACCGGTTCCGCAACCATCCTGACCCTTGGATCTCTGATGAATATCTTACCCAATATCATCATCGCACCCATCGCTGGGGCGTTTGTTGACCGCTGGAATCGCAAAGCTGTCATGGCCATCTTTGACATTATCACGGCACTATTCACCCTCCTGGTGGCTGTGATGTTTATTTTAGATAACGCCAAAATCTGGCAGATATTTGTAGTGATGTTCATTCGATCTGCCTGCGGCTTATTTCAATGGGCAGCGATGACCGCATCAACCTCCTTAATGGTCCCCAAAAAACACTTAGCCAGGATATCGGGTTTCAACCAAGCGTTGCAGGGCATCATCAACATCATTGGACCTGCCCTTGGCGCTTTCTTCATCAGTGTGATGCCCATCCAAGGGGTGCTGATGATTGATGTTGTCACAGCTGTGCTGGCGGTTGGACCTCTTCTGTTCTTCCGTATCCCCCAACCCGTCCGCAACGGCACCCGCGCTGCACCCAAAGCGCTTGGAAAAACATCGGTCTGGCAAGACCTGGCTGAAGGTTGGAAGTATGTCGTTGGCTGGCCGGGTTTATTAGCGGTCATACTCCTTGCAATGCTGGTCAACTTCCTGGTCAATCCCGCCTTTTCACTGCTGCCGCTTCTCGTCACGGATCACTTTGGTAAGGGTGCTTATGAACTGGGCTTCATCGATTCAGCTTTTGGGATTGGGGTGATCGCCGGCAGCCTGGTCCTCAGCATCTGGGGAGGATTTAAAAACAAGATCGTAACATCGCTGCTGTCGCTGACAATCTCGGGATTAGCTGTATTATCTGTGGGTTTAGCCCCATCCAATATGTACCTGCTCGCCCTTGCTGGTATGACCCTGTTCGGATTTCTGAACCCGATCACTAACGGCCCCTTATTTGCGATCATTCAGACCTATGTTGAGCCAGAAATGCAAGGACGGGTTCTGTCACTGTTGAACGCGGGGGCTGCTTTTGCCAGCCCGCTTGGGTTGGCAATTGCCGGCCCAATAGCAGACGCCACCAATAACAATCAACTCTGGTTTATTATCGGCGGTATTCTGACTTTTCTTGCCGGCATCATCGCCATCTTCATTCCACCTATATTGCAGATTGGCGATGGAAGAGAAGATAAAGAGACACCTGAAGGAGCGGCAATCGCATCGCTCCCTTTGTCAGAAAGCGGCAGCCCTGAGCCTAGTCAATCCCAACTGGAATGAATCGGGCGTGATTGAATTTTGAGCCTTACGCGCCCTGAACTTAATTATTATCCGAGACATCAACCTTTCATACTCCATCTCCAATCCTCGCCATAAACCAAGACGAGGATTCATTTTCGTAAGGGGAAGCGACCAAGACATGCAACAATATCATGAGGAACAAAGCGAAAGTTGACGAAGAATTAAGAGTATGATATTATCGCTTTAGGTCTACCTAAAATTGTTTTTAGTTAATCACTCAGGAAAACTCATGCAACAAAAACTCAGTTATAACATTCAGGATTACCTCAAACATATTTATGAATTGACCCTCTCAGGTCAGAGGGCATCCACCAGTCAACTTGCTGATGCGCTTGGCATCTCTGCCGCATCTGTCACCAACATGCTGCAGAAACTATCCCTGACCCAACCGCCTTATGTCACCTACCAAAAACATCATGGTGTGAAGTTAACCAAGGATGGGTTGCAAACCGCGCTGAAAATCATCCGGCGGCACCGGCTGATTGAACATTATTTAGTACAGGTTTTAGGGTATTCATGGGATGAGGTTCACGAAGAAGCGGAAATCCTTGAACATGCCATGTCCCCCCTTCTTGAAAAGCATATTGACGCGGCATTAGGATATCCTGAATTCGATCCCCATGGCGATCCCATCCCCGATGCCAACCTCGAAATCCCAGAGGTCGAACAGATCACCCTGAGCAAAATGGAGATCGGTCAAAGCGGCCGGATTATTCGTGTCCCCCATGAAGATCCAGAGGTTCTACGCTATCTTGGGAAGTGCGGTTTACGCCCCGGCGCGCGCATCAAGCTCTTGGCCCGCACCCCTTACGATCAAACGATGCGTATTAAAATTTTCGACGAAGAGGAAGAAGCCGTGATTGGCCCCAGCCTGGGAAGCCAGATCACCCTTTCTCTCGATTGATCCAAACTCGAAGATAACCCCAGTTGTATAATAAAAAAAATGAAACATATACAACACTAGAAATCACTCATGCCTGAACTCCCAGAAGTTGAAACCATCATCCGCCTCCTGCGAAAGGGCACTAAGGATAGCCCGCCAGTTCCCGGACAACACATTCAATCTGTTGAAATCACATGGGATCGAATCATCGCCGAACTAGGTCCAGACTCCTTTCGAGAAAACCTCATCGGAAAAGAAATCATAGACGCCCAGCGACGCGGCAAATTCCTGCACTTCCCCCTATCCAAAGGACATTTAATCGCGCATCTACGGATGAGTGGTGATATGCGCATGGAAGAACGGATGACCCAAAAAGGCGAACCACTCCCCCCAGATGCGTACGATCGGGTGATCATAAATTTCGAATCCCCCTATCGGATGGCATTCAACAATATCCGCAAATTCGGCCGCATGTGGTACGTAGAGGACCCGCAATCGATTTTTGGCAACCTGGGGCCTGAACCCCTGAGCGACGTTTTTACGGCTGACCTATTTTATTCGATGCTGCACAATCACAGCCGGCAGATCAAGCCGCTGCTCATGGATCAAGGCTTCCTGGCTGGGTTGGGCAATGTCTACACAGATGAATCCCTGTTTTGGGCGAAGATTCACCCCTTACGCCAATCTGATTCCCTCACAAAAGAAGAGGTTAAGAGATTACATGACTCTATTCGATCTGTCCTTAGGTTGGGCATCCGCTGTTTTGGCGCCAGCATTGATTGGATCTATCGCGGCGGTGAATTTCAAAATTCATTCAAAGTCTATCAACGGGAAGGCGAACCCTGCCCCACATGCGGCACGCCTATCAAGAAAATTAGAGTAGGCCAGCGCGGGACACACTTCTGTCCGAAATGTCAAAAACAACCAAAATCAAGCTGATTTCTTCTGTCTGGAGATATTCTAATAAGCCCTTGCTGCCCCCAAATCCTCTCGGATTTGATCCAGAGTAACGCCTTCGAGAGAGGGATAGACCACATCCGAGCCTGGCAGTCGTTCGGCATCCCCAATCCCAACAGAGTACATACCCGCTCGATTGGCAGCTTCAATCCCTGCCGCTGCATCTTCAAAAACTACACAGTTTTCTGGGCTGATCGCAAGCTCATGAGCGACATAGAGAAAAAGATCAGGTTCAGGTTTGCTACGCTCCACACTGTAGCCATCGCCGATCACATCGATCATGGGCGTCAGCCCGATGGCATCCAATACTGTGCGGGCATTCTTGCTGGGAGACCCTAAACCGATCTTAATGCCTGCCTCTCGTATTTCTTTCAATAAATCCAGTGCGCCAGGGAGGATATCATCAGGGGACATCTGGGCAATGAATTCCTGATAATAACCGTTCTTGCGAGTCATGCCAGCTTTGATCTCGGTTTCAGATAAATCATGGCCTTCAAAGATAATTTCCATTGACGCCCGCCGTGACACCCCTCGCAGTTTATGGTTGATCTCCCAATTGAATTCTGCACCAATCTCTTCGGCCAACCTCTTCCAAGCCTGATAGTGAAAAACTGCTGTATCTGTTAAAACACCGTCCAAATCAAAGATGAAAGCTTCCAGAGTCAAGATGAACCTCTCAGGTCATTTTTTCTTCTTATTACATCGAATACTCGCTAAACATGAAAAAAGGCGTCCCACTGGACGCCTGATTATGGGTTAAATTACAGGCACATTCAACTTAGAGTCGTAGTGAGCGCTTGGTGATTTTTAAATTCTCAATCCACCACGCTACGGTATCCGCCACACTCTGTACCAAAGTGCGCGGTTGATATCCCAACTCCTTATTAGCTTTTTCAGAGCTGATGTCAGAATTGCTGATAACAGTTTCGATGGAATATTTGGTAAAACGCGGTGTTGTCTTTGTAATTTTGTAATAGAGTTCAGCAATAGGCGCTATGATTTTCGCGATCGGAAGGGGGAATGTAATAGGGGGTGTTTCTCTACCAATAACTTTTTGCACCAATTTATGGAGCAAGGTCAATTCGATCTTCTCACCACCCAGAATATAGGTTTCACCCCGTTCACCCTTATCCCGCACCAAGATGTGCCCTTTTGCGACGTCACGCACATCCACAAAGTCAAAGGATCCCTCAATAAGCAGATTGACCTTTTTCTGCATCCAGGATATGATCAGCTCCCCCATTTCTGAATGGCGGTAATCATAAGGACCAACCACACCAGTTGGGCAGACAATACGACAATCCAACCCATTCTCAGCGGCATGTTCAACCAGCAGGGAAGCTTGTGCCTTTGAGCGGTCATAAGCCCCAGCAGGATTATCCGCGTCGAAGGAACACTCCTCACTGATCATGACGCCTTGGGGCGGGCGTTCTAGAGCGTGAATGGAGCTGGTGTAGATTAATTTTTTAATATGCTGTTGTTTAGCAGCATCAATAACGTTTTGCGTCCCCCCTACATTGACGGCTTTCAGCATACCCGTCTTATCTTCAGTAATAGACACTAAGGAAGCCAGATGAAACACGACATCAATATCTTGCATCGCCCTGGCAAGGGAATCCTTATCCAGGACGTTTCCCTCAACTCGTTCAATATCCAATCCCTCTAACGAGGTCGTGTCCTCACCAGGCAGGATTAAAACCCGCACACTTTCTCCGCGAGCGAGTAATTCTCTTACTAATACATTTCCGAGGTGTCCCGCTCCACCAGTAACTAAATTCATTCAAGCCTCCTCAGACCACTCAATATCATTTTTATGCCAGAACGGGTGACCTCCTGCCAATCAGCACCATCGGGGTCAAAAGAGGCTTGCAATAATAAGCCCATCGCGACCGCCATAAGGATTCGAGCAGCAGGTTCGGGGTCGAGGGAGTCATCGAAAGCACCCTCGTCAATCCCTTTTTGGACCAAACCGACGAAATACTCCAAAAACCGCCGGTATGGGGCCACAGCCTTTGACCAAATGGCAGGCTGACGGCTGGCTTGTGTCCAGAACTCTAAAAGGATCGGGAAGCCGCCTTCCAGCTCATCAAACAATCCGCCGGAAATACCAGCCATTTCATCGAGTGCCTCTGGTACATCCAGCGCAGTCTCACCTGCGGTCTGGATCATCGCATCGACGCCCTCAAGCCAGGATTCCATCAGCGAAAGGAAGAGATCTTGCTTTGAGGGGAAATGGTGATAAAAAGCACCCTTGCTAATCTTTGCCCCTGAACAGATCTCTGCCACGCTGGTGGCATCATAGCCATTCTTTGAAAATAAATCCAGAGCGTTACTTAGAATTGAGTTGCGAGTTTCCTCGCCACGGGAATAAAGGGACATAAATGCCTAACAAAATAAAAAAACAGACCGATCGGTCGGTATTAATAAATATACCACGACGATCGAAATTTAGCAAGCCCCCAATTATGAGCAACGCATGTGATGGTTTTGGGAATCAAAACTCGCCAGCCGGATATACTCCCCAAATCAGGCTAGCGAGTCTCTTTTCTCCAAAGCGCTCCCTACTTCGGAGATGTAAACGCAAGATAATAACGTTCTCAAATTGCAAACCCAACTATAATATCGTTCCCATTGCTATGTAAGAACCATTTGGTTTAATCCCGTAAACATTTGTACCATTCACGGCATAGACATTTTATAAAAGGACAATTATTAATTCCTCCCCCCACATTTTCAATTCATAAGTATTTAATCGCCATCTGAAGCCATTACGGAATCGCTAAGCGTCGCGAAGCACACAGCGTGCAAGAACCCGTGATCATAAAAAAACATCCCAAGAAAGGGATGTTTTATCTAACTCAGAGGCGACGACGGGATTGCGAAGCACACAGCGTGCACGAACCCGTGATTATAAAAAAACACCCCAAGAAAGGGATGTTTTATCTAACTCAGAGGCGACGACGGGATCGCGCAGCACACAGAGTGCAGAACCCGTGATCATAAAAAAACACCCCAATGAAGGGATGTTTTATCTAACTCAGAGGCGACGACGGGACTCGAACCCGTGATCGGGGTTTTGCAGACCCTTGCCTTACCAACTTGGCTACGTCGCCTGGAACACAAAAGCTGATACCGTCGGCCGATATGGCCATTGGATATCAGCCCATCGAGCTTTTGTAAAAGCGGGCGAAGAGACTCGAACTCTCAACCTTCTCCTTGGCAAGGAGACGTTCTACCAATTGAACTACACCCGCAAAATTAGGGTCGCTTTGGTGAAAAGCATTTTAGCACAGGAGATTTGATAAGTCAACCCTGGGTGATTGTCCCTGCTATTGAATAAGCACTCCTTTATTATCACCACTATCTATGAGTGAAATGAAATTTGTAGTATAAAAGTTCGAACTTCCCACAGCCGCCTGCTTCACACCCAGCAGCGCATCATTTTCCACAATCACCCCATCCACGCTTGCCTTTTCAATAATTTTTACCCAAAACGATCGCTATTTCTCGAAAATATAACATGACCCAATGAAAAATCTTTGATAATAGTCTTATATCGCCATAATGATTATCAAGGACACTTTACAAGAAAAAAGTATAAGTGAAACAGAATGCTAAATTTATGGAGAATGACAGGCTTCCTGATAGGGAATAAAAATTACAATCATCTGCCCCTTAAGCTTATGACATTGTTTTTTAGGGCATAGAAGGATATCCCCTACTTTGACCAGAGTAAAGTATAATATTTTCATTAACCTAGGACGGAACTGCCAATTTTAGAGGTAATATTAGCAACTTATAGGTAATGAACACTTTTATTGGACCGATCTCATTCATCAATACGCAAATCATCCCCAATACTGGCGAGGAGAATACTGCCTCACCGGCATTGATTTTTACGTCCTTCACTGGTTGTCATGATTCAACGATAACAACCACCATAAGTGATTTTCGAGCCCACCAAACTCTTTCGCCTGGATTCAATGAGACCTATCCGATTCCGATCTTCGCGTATAGGGAGAAAGCTTGATGGCTAAAAGAAACTCAAACGCTAAAGCCCTATATCTTTTCATTTTCGCGGTCATCGCGCTGTTTCTCAGCGCCATCGGCCCGCTTCGCGGCGCATCCGCTCAGGACATCCCAGAGGATATCCAAGTTACCGATTCCACCCTAGAGGTTGTCAACGATTACCTTTCCATCAACCATCTCACCTTTGAGGACGGCACACAGCTCTCAGGCTATATCATCAGCGGCCCTTCTGCCCCGCCGAAGGGATATCCAACGGAAGGTGTATCTTCAACCCAAATTCGGGAAAGCAGAACCATCACCGCAGATTTCCCCTCCTACAGTTGGGTATTTGGTTGTTCAGCCGTGTCCGGCGCGATGATCGCTGGCTATTACGACCGAAATGGATTCCCTAACATGTACACTGGCCCCACAACCGACGGCGTGATGCCCCTTTCTGACACGGAATGGTCCCCATGGACAGATGAAGCCGATGTTACCTACCCCAACAATCCTCTGATCGCCTCGCACCTGGGCGTGGATGGATTGGGGACAAAGGGTTCCATTGACGATTATTGGATTCATTATATAAATGAAGATGATGATCCCTACATCACCGGCAGCTGGACCCAACACACCTGGGGGACAGCCATCGGCGATTACATGAAGACCAGCCAATCCAGTTACGATAATGTAGATGGAAGCACTCATTTCTATAGCTACACCGATGGGACAAAGCTGACCTGCAACCAGATGGAATCATACAATGTCCATAATGAAGATGGCACTTACGGCCGAAAACTTTTTTACGAAGCCCGGGGATATACGGTCACAGACTGTTACAGTCAATACACGGACAACCAGGCCAGTGGTGGATTCTCGCTGGCGGATTATCAAGCACAAATAGACGCTGGTAATCCCGTCTTACTCAATTTATATGGTCATTCCATCGTTGGCTACGGCTACAGCAGCACCGACAACACCATCTACATCCGGGACACCTGGGATAACGATCCTAACACTATTCATACCATGACCTGGGGCGGCTCTTATGCAGGGATGCCACTCTATTCCGTCAGTGTCGTGACCCTTTCCAGAACCACACCCACGACCATAGCACCATCCGGCGCCATCTATGAATCTACGCCAACCTATCAATGGAGCGAGGTCACGGGTGCCACGAATTATCAATTAGACCTCTATAATGCCGGCACGACCTCAATTGTCTACTCTAAACAGATCACGGAATCCAACTGCACAGAAGGCATCTGCAGCGCAACCTTTGTTGAAGAATTGGCATCTGATGCTTACGAATGGAAGGTTCGCGCCTATGTAGACGATGCGTATGGTCCCTGGTCATCCATAGAAAAGTTCATATATTTTGATCCAGCGTTAAACAAATATTTCCCACTCGTGATCTATTGAAATTTTCCATTAAGAGAATCCTGTAAGACGAATATGCCCATTTACTCATACACTCAGGCATAAAACGGGAAGATAATTGGTTTACATCTAGACTTTTTCTTCTTTTATTCAGTTTTCGACCTATAAATTTTGACTCCGGAGAAAAACTTCCACTTCATCCCGCGTGGGCAGCGAGGGCTGCGCGCCGTGTTTGGCGGTCGCCAGTGAACCGGCAGCGACGCCCCAACGAACCGCTTCAAGAAGTGGTTTCCCCTCAGCCAGTCCGACTGCCAGCGCGCCGTTGAAGGCATCCCCTGCTGCGGTGGTGTCCACCACCGTGATCTCATATGCGGGGATGTGCTGATCCACTTCATCAGTTACCACTCGTGCGCCGTTAGCACCCATCGTCAGTACCAGGTTTCTCACACCCATACGCCGGAGTTTTTTAATCCCCGATTCAACATCTTTTTCGCCGCCTAACAACGTCAACTCAGTTTCATTAGGAGTCAGGTAATCCACCTTTTCCAGCAGGGCTTTAGATAAGGGTTGAGCGGGTGCAGGGTTGAGGACAACGGGCACCTCATAAGCCTTCGCCAGGTCAATCGCCTCAGAAACCGTCTCAAGCGGGCACTCCAATTGCACCAGCAGGAGATCAGCCTCCCGCATCAATTCCCGTGTGTTATTGACATCCTCAGCCGAGACTTCGCCATTTGCACCGGAAGCCACGACGATCATATTCTCGCCGTCGGCTGCAACAGTGATCATGGCAATACCGGTTGGGGCTTCGGAATCTTTGATGATAAAAGTGGTTTTTATCTGGTTTTCAACCAGACCTTGTATAAGCCTATCCCCAAAATCATCATTTCCCACCCGGCCAACCAGAGCAACCTCGCCCCCCATGCGAGATGCCGCTACAGCCTGATTAGCACCTTTTCCCCCCGGGAAGGTCTCGAATTTCTCGCCCAGGATGGTCTCCCCAGGGTTGGGTGTATGAGGCACACGGACGACCAAATCCATATTGATGCTGCCTACGACAAGTATCTTTGCCATGATGCTCTCTCTTCCCTACTAGAAAATAAAACCGACCTCACCATCTTACCAAGCGGTTATCGTCACGCTTCTTGATCCTTTTGTTCCTCTTGTTCTTCTGTTTTTTCCGGTTTTGCTGATTCCTCTGATTCCGTTGGTTCCGCTGGTTCCTCTTGTGATCCTTGTTCTTCTTCTGTTTCTTGTACTTCGATGGATGCCGGCTCCACGGATGTCACTTCCGATTTGGTCGTGTCAACGGTTTCATCATCTTCAATGGCAAAATCCATCAGATCAGGCGTTTCCATCTGACGTGGGGTGAAAGGCTCCTGTTCCGGCTGACTTGCGGCAAGCCAAATGGCGATGATAATCCCATAAACGCTCCAAAACAACAAGAACCGCGAATAAGGGATATTAATTAAGGGCTTACTGAGTTCATTGAAAGTGTGAACGTTATTCGTCGTGACCGATGTCACCCCTGAAAGCCAGAATTGTGAAAAGAGCCAGGGTTCATCCACCGTATATACGTTGACGCCCAATCCCTGCTCACGATAATCTAGGATGTCCCTTGCGCTTATCCCATAATCCACATTGACGATTTCATACCCCAGATTGACTAAACGAGGGATATTCGGAATATCCGAACTTGATAACCCCGCCACCCGAGTCATCTGCGGCGCTTTTTCCATGACTTCATCCACTCGGTCTTCATCTACCAGGAACCAGATATCGCCATTCAACCCCGATTCCAAACAGGTCTCCAGGACAATGTCAAAGAAATCCTCATAATAAGGATGGTCCTCAGGGGGATATCGCATATCAAACATGATCATCATCCCCTTCTCTTCCACCTCAGCCAGCGCTTCTTCCAAAGTGGGAATCCGCTGCCCCTGATTAATGCTCAACTGGGTTTGTGAGACCTTGCCCAAATCAATCGTCCCGAATGGGTCTTTCTGAATAAACCACAACCCAGCATTTAATTGTTTAAGTTCCTCCAGGGTAAAACTGGAGGCGAGGTCATCGACACGTTCCCGAAACACCTCGGCGATATTAGTCGTCCTGGCAAGCGTCTCATCATGCATGAGAAATGGCACGCCATCCAGGCTGATGCGCAAATCGGTTTCAAAGCCCAACGCTTGATGGACATCGGCCAATTCCACCGCGCCCAGGGTATTCTCAGGCGCCAGCATGGATGCCCCCCGATGTGCGATGAGAGCAGGTTTGCTGGGCAGATCTCCTTGATAAGCCCAATTGGGCGGAAAAAGCATTGGCAGCACCCACACTCCAACCACAGACATTAACACCAAGACAATTCCCACCGTCCAGGGCAATTTATGCTGCGCGTCCCGCAGCTTTCTTCGGAGATGCAAAATCAAACGCCGCAAACCTAGGGCTGCAAACAGGAACAAAATCGCATCGCTGACCAGCCTGGATAAGCTCAACAAATGCAGGATGATCCCGCGCTGATTGGGAACCTGCCTCAGAATGATCACAAACGAGGCATAGAAAACCGCAATAAACAACACCCATATTCCTAAATAGATCCAACTGCCCGCTGACGGTTTCCAATACCCCTGATGAGCCAACAACCGCAGCTGCACAAATCGGATCAGGCTCCAAAACCCGACGACGACCGTCAGGACCATCAGGATAAGCGTATAGGGCAAATCCAACCCCGCGGCATCGCCAATAAATTGGTCAACATCCACACGAAAATCACCCACTGCAATCCAATACACTATAAAAAATACACAATGCAACAGTAATATTATCGCGAGAATGTGATGCAGTTTAATTTTGAATTGATCCATTGATTCTTTCTTTTCAATCATAACTTCTCTTTTCGAATGCCACTACTGCAAGTATTATCATTATAGCCACTATTCATTGTATTTGAAAATTAAATGAATGAAAACTGAGATTCACCAAATTGAAGCCTTTTTAACCCAGGAACGTAATGGTAGAATTAATTAACGTCTAATGGTTGAAAGTTTCCTCCATGGGAAAAATCACAAAAGAGATCCGAAGATATTTCCTCGGAAAATTCCGTGCTGACCTGACTGCCGGCTTAACGGTCGCAATGGTCGTTGTCCCCCAGGGAATGGCATATGCCGCCATCGCAGGCGTCAATCCCATTTACGGTCTTTTCACAGCTATCATCCCCGCCATCATCGCTGCCCTATTTGGCAGTTTTCCCTACCTGGTAACAGGACCCACGAACCCCACAGCGTTGGTGACCGCCAGTGTGCTGCTGAGTTACAGTAATCGCACCGATTACCTGGAATTTGTCCTGGCTCTAGCCATTCTGGCAGGATTGTTCAAACTTATCCTGGGACTGTTGAAATTAGGCTCACTTACAAAATACATATCCAATTCCGTTCTGGTTGGATTTCTCACCGGCGCTGGTGTATTGATTATCACTGGGCAGATCGGCAATTTATTAGGCATCACATTGACGAAATCGGGGCAATTCTGGCACGTCATCATGGATATATTCACCAATTTATCTAAAGCAGAAGTTACCAACATAGCTATCAGCCTGGGAAGCATCATCATTATGATCCTCATCCAGCGCATCAATCGCAAGCTGCCCGCTTCTCTGATCACCATTATCCTGGCTGCTCTGCTGGTGTACTTCGCTGGCTGGGATGATCAGGGTATACGCCTGGTGAGTGATATTGGTTTACCGGAACAGGTTGGGCTTCGTTTCCACATCCCCAGTATATCCTTACGTGAATTTGCATCCCTGGGTGTTTCAGGTGCGGCGGTCGCCGTCTTTAGCCTGATGGAAACGGTTTCCATTGCAAAAGCCATGAGTCAAATGAGCGGCGATCGTCTTGATTCCTCCAAAGAAATGATCGGACAGGGATTGGCGTCTTTCATTGGCGGATTTTTCCTGTGCATGCCCTCATCCGGATCTCCCTCCCGAACAGTGGTCAATATGGTCAACGGAGCTAAAACTCGCGTGTCCGCTATTCTCTCTGGTTTAAGCGTCTTTATATTTTTAATGCTCCTCTCCAATTTAATTGGTTATATCCCCATTCCAACCCTGGCTGCCGTCGTCGTCATTTCTTCCGCCGGGCTGATCAATATCAATCTGATCAAGTTCACCTGGCAGAGCAGCATTCAGAGCCGCTTGGCTATGATCCTCACCATTGTTTCCACCCTTGTTCTTCCTCTGGAATATGCCATCTACATGGGCATCCTCTCCACCATTTTGATTTATCTTATCCAGAGCAGCCATATCAATCTGACCTATATTATCGAAGATGATGAAGGGCGATTTATTGAGCTTCCTATGAATGACATTGAAAAACATAATCCAGAAATCGCTATCATCAACATTGAAGGCGATCTCTACTTTGCAGCTGTTGAGGATCTTCAAGAGCAAATAGAGCAGATTCTTCAAACAGATCTTAAGGTACTCATCCTTCGTTTCAGGCGAACACACTTTCTCGGCAGTACAGGTGTCATGGCGCTGGAACGATTGATAAAATCCACACATGAAAAGAATATCAGGATCTTATTCTGTGGTCTGCAGGAGGATATCCGCGAACCTCTGGACTCGGCAGGCGTGACAGACACTATTGGGCAAAAGCATATCTTCACTGCCGATCATCATCTTTACAAATCCACCCAACAAGCGTTGGCAAAAGCTCGTGAGATAATCGAAAGCAATCGCCTCCAACAATAAAAAAGGAAAACGCGATGACCTCAGAAAAACCAGGAGAAAAAAATATCCATGATCTCCTGAGAAAAGCGCAGGAACCAGCCAGGATAGCAGAGAAATTACATGCTTACTACCGCGGAAAAATGAGCACCCTTCCCAAATGCGCCGTCCGGGATGTGGATGATTTTTCCATCTGGTACACACCTGGCGTTGCTGCTCCATGCCGCGCCATCCATGAAACACCGGATAAAGTCTATTCGCTGACCAACAAGGGTAACACCATAGCTGTGATCAGTGACGGCTCTCGTGTTCTTGGACTGGGGAATATCGGGCCAGAAGCTGGTCTGCCCGTCATGGAAGGCAAGTGCCTGCTGTTCAAATATCTGGGCGGGGTGGATGCCGTCCCGATCATGCTGGATATCGAAACCCCCGAGGATTTCATCGAAACCGTCCTGCGCTTGCAGCCAAGTTTCGGAGGGATCAACCTTGAGGATATCTCCCAGCCGAAGTGTTTCACTATTTTGGAAGAACTGCGTGAAAAAGCGCACATTCCCGTCTGGCATGACGATCAACAGGGTACAGCTACGGTAACGCTGGCAGGATTGATGAACGCGCTCAAAGTGGTCGGTAAGAAGAAAGAGAATGTCCGCATTGTTTTCATTGGCGCGGGCGCCGCGGGTGTGGCTTGCGCCCGCCTTATCTTCGCCTGGGGTGTGGATCCAGCCCAGTCGCGGGTTGTTGATGCAATCGGCATCCTGGGGAGACATCGAAAAGATTTCGCAGAAGGCACCCCCGCCTGGCGCCTATGCCAGATCACCAACCCGGAAGGGTTGCAGGGTGGCATCCCGGAAGCGTTACAGGGCGCGGATGTGGTCATCGCTTATTCGACCCCCGGCCCCGGGGTCATCCTGCCGGAATGGATCGAAAGCATGACTAAGGACCCCATCGTGTTCGCCTGCGCCAACCCCGTGCCTGAAATCTGGCCCTGGGAAGCTAAGGCAGCGGGCGCGGCCGTGGTCGCCACCGGGCGCTCGGACTTCCCCAATCAGGTCAATAATTCCCTCTCCTTCCCTGGCATCTTTCGCGGCGTTCTGGATGTGCGCGCCAGATCCATTTCGGACGAGATGTGCTTCTCCGCAGCGCAAGCGCTGGCGGAAGCCGCAGCCGAAGATCTCGATGAAGACCATATCTTACCAGAGATGACGGAAGCAGCCATTTACCCCCTACAGGCGGCTGCGGTCGGGTTGAAGGCTCAGGAACAAGGCTTGGCAAGGGTTAGAATGTCCCGTGATGATCTGCTTGATCATGCTATGCATATGGTTGGCGCGGCGCAGTCCGCCACCGATGTCCTGATGACTGAGGGCTGCATTCCCCCCATGCCAGAGGACTGAACTCCACATTTGTCATGCTGGGGAAAATAATGTAGCAAAACTCAAAAAGATTTTAGGGTGGACCACGGGAATTAAACCCAATCGTTTAGCCTGCTTAACTTCCAGATCATATTCTTCAGGCGAGAGGACAAAACGCGGTTCCACAAGAAGGAATATTCCATGCGGCGGCAGTAATGCCTGGATCTGTTCCAGATAGCCTAACCTATCATTAACCTCATGAAGCATATAAAAGGCAAGAATGATATCAAAAAGCCCCGCCACCCCAATTCTTTCCAAACTGGGTTGAAGGTGTGTGGTTATTTTCTCATGCAATCCCTGAGCGCAGCTTTGCTCTGCCAGTTTCTCCAGCATTTCAGGCTGGGCATCCGCTGCGGTCACATGCCCTTTCGAATCCAACATTCGCGCAATTCGCAATGAAAAGAAACCCGCGCCGCACCCCAGATCCAACACATGATCATCTGACCGGAGATATTTGCTTAGCCACAGTCGCGGATGATGCACCAGTGCCCGTAGAGGATGGAGCAGTCCATCTGCTCGACTGTGATGATAAATTTGACGATCCTTGTTGTTCATATCGCGAATACCTTTTCTTATTTAATAACCTTCACCATTATCCCTATGGAATATGAAAGAATTATGAACATCACATGAAATTCCCAAGTCAATTTAATTTTGTCTGACAGTATTAGGCTAATTTCAAACTTTTTAGGAGTCACAACTATGCTATCATTAATATGAATTAGGAGGAGCTTTAATGACCGACGAGCAAAAGAATAGAATTAATCTCCCCCTCCTGTTACCTTTAGGTTTGCTGATACTTGAAATCATCGCTGTGATCGTCCTGCTGGCAACCGGTTATGAAATTTCGGGATTTGTGTTTTACTCTCTGGTCTTCGTGGCGTTCTTTCTGATCTCCCAGATTTCCCACCAATTATGGATCGCTTGGCAGATAAAAAAAGGGGTTGATGGAATAAAAAGAGCTGAAGAACTGCTCCATGACGGTAAACCGCTGGAAGCGATCAAACTGTGGAAAAAAGCCCTCCTCAACCTGCCGAGAGATAAGTATTTAGTCGTTCTGACACAAATGGAGAAAACTTATCAATCCCAGGAGATGGACAAAGCCGTCCAGCAGATCAGAGCCATTCAAACCGAATCGATCGAATTCTTTAACATGACCGAGATCGCTAAAAGTTTAACACCCAAGGACCGCCTCAGATGGCGAACTAAGGCATTTACACTTCATAAATCAATCCAAGCCCTGCCTGTTAAAAAAGACCGGGACCTGGAAAATGTAAAACCCGAGGAATGAGGAGAATAACATCATGTCAAAACCCGAATTAACCTTCTTCACCGAACTCAACAGCCAGGCGCTGAAAAAATTATTCTCAAATAAGGCAATGATCAAGGATCTGCAAGCATTGGATGCAGCCGTCAGCCTGGGCATCCTAGACCTATCCGATATACGTGCTGATATTGTCAAGCGCCTGAACAAAGCAAATATACCAGTCATCGCCTGGCTGCTGCTGCCGGAGGAGGAAGGGTATTGGTTTAATATTGATAATTATGAACAAGCCGCTGCCCGTTATGTCTCCTTCAAAGCCTGGACGACACAGCATGACCTGAAATGGGCAGGTGTCGGATTAGATATTGAAATGGACATTCAAGACCTCCGGCGCATCAAGGAACAGAAAAACCACGGGGAATTTGCTTCAAATATTATTACACGGTATTTGGACAAACGCAGGGTTTCCAAAGCCAGACAAGCTTACCAAGCATTGGTTGACCTGATCCATGCCGATGGCTACCCCGTGGAAAGCTATCACCTGCCCCTGATCAGTGAAGAACGCCGCGCCCACGCCACCGTCCTCCAGCGTACCATTGGCTTGGTCGACTTGGAAACGGACAAGGAAGTCTTGATGCTTTATTCAAGCTTCTACCGTCCTGATGGGGCAGCCGTCTTGTGGAGTTACGCGCCAGAAGCGGATTCTGTGGGCGTGGGGAATACCGGGGGCGGCGTTGACGTCGAAGGGGTTATTGACCTTGACCCGTTGACCTGGGAGGAATTCTCCCGTGACCTGCGGTTGTGCGTCATGCGTGAAAAGCCTGTTCATATTTTTTGCCTGGAAGGATGCGTGGAGCAGGGATTTTTCAGCAAACTAATAGATTTCGATTGGGATGAGCCTGTCAGTGTGCCCGATTCCCTGACCCGTGTCCGTGCCATCCGTACCGGCATCACCGCCGGCTTGTGGGTACTGGAGCGCCCCTGGGTGATTCTGGTCGCTCTGGCTTCCCTGGTCGGTCTGGGGTTTCTCTTCAAGTGGGGTCAGGAAAAGAAATAAAAGAAGCTATCCATTGTGTCGGTGAAAGAGTGTGTTCGGCTGTAAGAACAACACCCCGGAAATCCATTGGAAAGCCCGGGGTGTCTGCTTATTAAGCATTGTTTTTTTAGAATTCTTTTTCAAGGTCCTTTTCGATCAAACGCTGTCTTTTATCCTGATGCAAATCGAGGATCTTTGCTTTGATCTCTGCTAAGCGTTCACCGCGCAGTGGAAACCAGATCAAAAGCAGCGCTCCCAATAAACACGCCGCACCGGGGATAACACCGGTAAAGATTTTAATCCCCATGATAGCCTCCGGCGGCTGATCCAAAAAAATCTCACCCAGGTTGGAGGCGCGGGTCACGAAATTCGTCTGCTCAAGGATAAAGGGTGTAATCCAGATGGCAATCGACTGGGCGGGTTTGGTGATCAGGGCGTTCACACCGAAAAAGGCACCTTCCCGCCTTGCGCCGGAACACAGTTCATCCTCATCCGCCACCTGGGCGAAGAGGATGTTCGTCAGGGTTTGCGGCCCCGCAAGCCCCAATCCAGCCAGAGCAATGCAGGCGGGAATCAGTGCCTTGGGCACAAAAGCCACCGAGATTAGCCCTAGGCCAGCGATGACCAACAGGAATTGCTGCGCGCCGACCACCCCCAGCCACTTGCGCACAAAATTGGTCAGGGGAATGCCGATAATTAACGGGATGAATAAAAATGCCAGCAGCTGCATCGTCGGCCACTGCAGGACGTAATCTGCCAGATAATATATAGAGCCAAGGATCAGCGAACTCATTAGAATCGCCATGAAGTTCTCGGCTACAAGGATTAAAAAGGATTTACTGGTGAAGGTGAATTTGATCGCGTCCCACACCGAAATGGGTTCATCCACGATTGCAAATTCCCGTCGTTCCTTAACCGTAAAGGTTGTAATCAGGATCAAGACCATGCTGACCAGGCCAACACCAACCATGGCAATATACAGGGGCACCAGGGAACTCTCACCCGTCTTCGGCCGTACGAGGTCTGGGATGACGAATCCCAGCAAGGTCCCCAGCATGGCAAATAAGGAACTGGAAATCTGCAAGCCATTGCGCTGTGCGTCGGACTCAGTGACCTCCGGCAGCAGTGCGGAATACACCAGGCCGATGATCGTATAACAGGTGTCATACAAGAGCATGGTGACCAGCATCCACCAGAAGAGGGTTTGCTGCCCGGCTTGGGGCGGCGCAAACCACACCAGGATAAAGGTCAATGCCAGAAACGGCGCTGTGTACCGCATATAAGGAATGCGTCGGCCGCGTTTACTGCGGGTGTTGTCAGTGATATAGCCAAATAAAGGGTCATTAAACGCGTTCCAGACCGCGTAGACCGTGGCAGCGATACCGATCCACCTTGCGCTTAAACCGAGGTAATCCTGATAAAAGATGGTCAGCAAGCCGCCGTAAGTGCCGGATATCAATGATGTCCCCAACGAGGCTATCCCCCAGAAAAATTTATAACCAAAGCTCAACTTGGATGGTTCAGACGTCGGTTTTACAGTCATGAAGATTCTCTCCTTAGAATTTGACTTGATTATTCTGAAGACGGCATCAAGGCTTTGAGGTCGCGATAACCGATAACCTGGATGCCTTCATTTTGGATAAAGGCTCGGGTTTCATCACGCATGAAAGTCTCATAATCCGCCACCCGGCAGTCCCATGAGTCCGTGATATGGCGCAATTCCGGTGTGTCCTTAGAAGGATGGATGATGAAATGGGTGATGCCGGGTTTCAGCGCGCCGAGCGCTTGCTTAGCCTGCTCAAAACGGTTTTTTGATTCTTTCAGTTCCAGACCAGAAATCGCATCCAACAATGGGATGCCCATTTCCTCCAAGGTGCCCACCATCTCGGTGAACATAGCGGCCGTGCTCTCATCCACATTTTGCGTCATCATCAATTCCTCGGGGGAGATGCGGGGGATCATCGGCGGCAAACCATATTTCATTGCCAGTTGCACATAACCGGGGATGATTTTTGCATGGGCGACAGATCCCATGTGGGTGTCAATGTGGGTAACCGGGATGCCTTCCGCCAGGGCGCGGCGGATCTGGGCATCAAGCTCTGCAACCGCCGCTTCTGAATCGGCGTGCTCCCATACCGACTCTGAGGACTTATGGAAAAACCCTTGATTATCCATCAAGCCTGAATTTGGGTCACGGGTGCTGATCGGTCCCCAGCGGTAGGTATCCCATTCGCTGGTCAGGGTCAGGTGCACACCCAGGTCCACTTTGGGATGCGAGGCGGCAAATTGGGCGGCTTCCAAAAACCACGGACAGGGTACCATCACCGCACCGCTGGAGATCAACCCAAATTCAAACATCTCAGCGAAAGCGTCTACCGATGCCTGGCACATGCCGATGTCATCGGTGTGAATAATGACCACTCGGTCATCGTCTGAAAAACCGAGTTTCCTTAATACAGGGTTTGGCTGCATGATATCTTCCTTTTGATAAAACGGCTCAACAGATAACACTCCTATTATATATAAAAATGATAATCACCACGCAATTTGGGAAAAGAAAGTGGATCATCTCTTCGTCTCTTCTGATATTTGACCCAATCCCATGCGACCTTATATAATGAAGACAATGATCTTGAAATAAGTGAAAAGGAGATATGATTGAAATTCAAGAGCCACTACCTTGAGGCCAAACCAACGTCATGGTCATCATCCTGATTACCGTTATCATTGGTGTGATTACACCGCTCACCGTCATCGGTTTGTCCGCTGCATTTTATTCCCCTTCATGGATGAATTTCACAAAATTTCCAATGGCTTCTCCATGGTTAGTCTCTATCAAATGAACTGCTGTGATTCGAAAACGTGACTGGCTTTGGCTCTTTGCATTTCCGCTATATTTGCTGATCAGCACTTTTCGCCATGAATCAGCTCATGCCGTCGTTGCCTTTCTGCAAGGAGTAGATATCCAGCAACTCGTTTTTTGGCCTTCCTTCTACAATGGCAAATTCTATTTTGGTTACGTACTGTGGCAGGGGGAAATCACCTGGCTGGCTCTCGCCGCCCCCTATCTTTTTGACATCATCACCTATAGTTTTGTGTTTCCACTCGTCTTCGTAAAAACTTTCCGCAGACATTGGCTTTGGTTAAATCTGGTCATTATCGGACTGATTTCCCCGCTGGTTAATTCAGGCTATAACTACCTGAGGGGATCAGACGTCCGCAGACTGCACGAGAAGCTGCCAAACCTTCTCGTTCACGGCTGTTTTCTATTGGGGTTGGGACTTGGCTTATTCGGCTTAGTTCTCGTCTTCACTCAATCAAAACAAGCCATTAAAGGACAATCCCATTTACCGTAGGGTTGTCCGAAAAGATATTGTGGGAATTTCTAATTAAACCTAGCTGGATAAAAAATATATACAATCAATGGTACGGGCGACCCTTGGGTCGCCCGTATGGAACATTATATAAATATATATTGAATATAGAAAATTTTTATCATCATAAAATTCAAAATATATAAATTTACTCAATATATTTAATGTAAATTGTAAATTTGTTTCTTTTTAGGCAACTCCTGCGAATCAATCCTCATCCCACATTCTCATTTTTCTTGGGAAAAACCAAACGTAATCCGCCCGAACCGCCAAAGCGCAGGTCGCGCTTCTCGAAAAGGAACCAGGCAGCAGCGATGAACAAAGCTGCTAACCCGAAAAGGATTAGCAAATTATTGACGTCCAATCCACTTATAGCATCACCCCCTTGATAATACTTGAGCGGTGAAAAATGGTTCACAGCTTTCAGGCTCTCTTCAATCCTGGCCAGCGAGGTGATGAAATAACTCGCAATCAACAGGAAAGCTGAGGTCAACCCCGCGCCCCCGCTGCTGGGAAGGATCATACTCAATAATAAGGACAGGCTGAGGAACATAAGCAGGACAGCAGACAATGAAACAAAGGGTCGGAATATTTCTTCCAGAGTCAAGTTAAAATTATTTACATTCTCCAAACCAATAGCAAAGCCACCCCAAGTGAGCGCTAGAATGATTAACAGACTCATGATCAACGCCAGTAAATTGCTCCAGAATACTGCACTCCTGCTAATGGGTTGCGCGAGGATTACTTCTAAAGTTCCCTCCTCTTCCTTTTTCGAAATCAGCCTGGCGGCGTTGGTAATCACCATAATCCCTAAAATGATGGGAATATAGGAGAAGAATTCAATATCTAAAAAGTTCTGTGGTGAGAGAAGATTTTCCGAACCGCCAAAAAAGGCCAGCATATCCTCTGGAAAAGCCTCCATGTACTGTGTAAAATCGATGTTTTGTTCAAAGAAGGAGTCAAAAATATCCATCATGAACCATCCCAGAAAGCCGT
>Ga0307427_1000252_pt1 | contig 37152 bp, 33 predicted proteins | sample SalMarWE160190MG_FD_202162 | JGI IMG/M metagenome (GOLD analysis project Ga0307427, IMG submission 202162) | Salt marsh sediment microbial communities from the Plum Island Ecosystem LTER, Massachusetts, United States - WE1603-190 | ecosystem: Environmental > Aquatic > Marine > Intertidal zone >...
CAAGGAGATGGTACGATAAAAGTTCTTTGACAATTTATGACGCCGGTAGTGAATGATATTTTTTCTTACTTTTCTCGCCCCGTGCTTTGTGAGGGCGAAAAAAGCAAAAAAATATCGTGTTGCAAAATACCTTGTTGGCGTTTGAGCTTCGGTTACGATTAACTATCGCAGCCGGAGTAGATAGGTCATAGGCTGCATCGGTTATGTGAGGCATTGCGACCTCGTCAAGGAGAATAATCAGACCTATGGCCGAATGGCCACCGTAGGGCATTGCGACCCTGTATAGGAGTTTGGTGAGCGCCGACTAAGTAAGTCTACTCCAGGTAACGTTAACTTTCATTCAAGATTTAGGAGAGAAGCAGATGAGTTATTTAGGAGTAGACCTGCACACCAGCAGCTTTACGGTGTGCTACCAGAGCTGTCAGGGTAAAAAGCGGATCGCGACATTTGATATCGGAGGGATTGATAGATTTCGCAAGACTCTGCGTAAAGCAGACAAGGTTGCGGTGGAGGCTACCGGTAATACAGCCTGGTTTGTTGAGCAGATTCGTGACCGTGTTTCAAAGGTGATAGTTGTTAATCCTCATCAATTTGAGGTGATCCGCAGATCTGTCAAGAAGACAGATAAGCACGATGCCAGGACTTTAGCTTATTTTTTGAGTAAGGACATGTTGCCCGAGGCAAGAATGAAAACCAAAGAAAACGCACAATTACATTCACTGGCCGGCACACGTGACAAGCTGGTCAAACAGCGGACCGCGTTGATTAACAAGATTCATAATGTGCTTAACAGCCATGGAATCAAGTTTAAGAAAGAGACGCTGTCTACGGAAAAGGCCCTGAAAAGCATTTGGTCCTATGACTGGGATGTAATTGTCCGAACAGAGCTGGAGGTTTTGGTTGAACAGGTTCGCTCTCTGACCAAGAGTGTAAAGAAGCTGGATGAGCAGATGTCTCAAGAGGGTAAAAAGCTTGATGGCCATAAGAACCTTACCAGTATCAAGGGCATTGGCGGGCGTTCAGCGACAGTGCTTCTTTCGGTGATTGGCGATGTGAATGATTTTGCCGACGAGAACAAACTGGCGGCATATTTCGGTATCGTGCCTCGTGTGTCAGACTCGAACGAGATTGTTCGTCATGGCCGGATTACCAAGAATGGCTCAAAGATTGGCCGAACGACACTGGTTCAATGCACATTGGTAGCCAAGCGGTATAGTCCTTACTTGTGTCGGTATTATGAACGTATCAAACGCCATCGCGGCAGTGGCAAAGCGATTATTGCCACTGCTCGGAAGTTTTTGGGAATCATTTATCAAACGCTGAAGAATGACTGGATTTTCGAAGATTTCCCAAGCTTTGTAATCGCAAATACTTAACGAAATAAGTGTAAAAAATTGGAGTAGACTTTTAACATAGGAGGTGATATTATGATAGACAACATAGTCGAAATTTTAGGAGAAGATGCTCATTATTTATTGGAACATAAGTGCGATACAATTTCAAAAGATAATCTTCATCTTCCGGGGCCAGATTTTATTGACAGGATACTTAGTATTTCAGATAGGCCCAATAGTGTATTGAGAAACTTACAAACCGTATTTAATCACGGGAGGTTGACGGGAACTGGTTATCTTTCCATTCTTCCTATTGATCAAGGTATTGAACACTCAGCAGGGGCTTCTTTTGCACCCAATCATATTTATTTTGACCCTGAAAATATAGTGAAACTTGCCATCGATGGGGGATGTAATGCAGTTACTTCAACCTTAGGGGTATTAGGAGCAGTTTCGAGAAAATACGCTCATAAAATTCCCTTCGTTGTGAAAATTAACCATAATGAACTTCTTACTTACCCGAATTCCTATGATCAGAGGCTATTTGCTTCAGTCCAGCAGGCATTTGATATGGGGGCGGTTGGAGCAGGCGCAACGGTCTATTTTGGCTCGCAGGAATCCCGCAGGCAGATAGAAGAAGTATCACGGGCTTTTGAGCAGGCACATAAACTTGGCATGTTTACTGTCCTATGGTGCTATTTACGGAACGAGGCCTTCAAAAAGAATGACGTTGATTACCATACATCCGCTGATTTAACCGGGCAGGCCAATCATTTAGGAGTTACTATTGAGGCCGATATCATAAAGCAGAAGCAACCAACAAATAACGGGGGATATACTGCATTACAATTTGGCAGAACCCATCCTCTTATATATGAGAAGTTGACCTCAGAGCACCCTATAGACTTAACAAGGTATCAGCTGGCCAACTGTTATCTTGGGAGAATCGGATTGATTAATTCAGGTGGGCCTTCCGGAAAGAATGACTTACAGCAGGTAGTGAAGACAGCAGTAATCAATAAAAGAGCAGGCGGTATGGGGCTTATATCAGGAAGGAAGACATTTCAAAAGCCAATGAAAGAAGGTGTCAAGATTTTCAATGCCATACAAGATGTGTATCTATGTAAAGAAATAACAGTCGCTTAAATTTGTTAACAGAGTTTGAGATATAATCTTGTTTTATAATTCAACAAGAAAGTGATAAATGTGGGTAGAGGTTATTTTTGATAGTGATACCTTAGATAAAAATCTTTATACGGGATGGGGGGTTTCTTTCTTAGTTGATTATAAAGTTCTATTTGATACAGGAGAAAAAGGCTTTTGGCTTCTGGAAAATATGAAATATTTAAATGTAGATATTGGAACAATGGAGGCAGTAGTTATTTCTCATGACCATTGGGATCATACAGGGGGCTTGTGGGTAGTGTTAAAGAGAAGAAAAGGACTCAAAGTTTATGCATGTCCACATTTTAGCCAAGAGTTTAAGGATAAGGTAAAAACCTTGCGCGGCACTCTTATAGAATCGTGGAAATTTGCTGAAATCGCAAAGAATATTTTTGTAACCGGGGAGATCCCGGGAGTTTATAAGGGTGAATATTTACCTGAACAGGCGCTTGTTGTAAAGACAAAGAACGGCATTACGGTGATAGCCGGTTGTTCTCATCCCGGGATTGTAAAGATGTTGGAGAAAGTTAAGGAGAAGTTTCCTCAAGATAAACTTTATTTTGTCTTTGGCGGATTTCATCTGAAAGATAGTAACAAAGGTGAGATAAATAGCATAGTAAAGAAATTCAGGAAAATGAATGTCGAGAAAGTAGGACCCACTCATTGTAGTGGGAGAGAAGCAGAGGAGATGTTTAAAGAAAGCTATGGCAGGAATTTTATTCGAATAAAGGCAGGACAGATTCTAAAAGTGTGATTATGTTAGTTCTTATTTTATTAGTAGAGAGATGAATAAATGAAAGAAGCTCTTGTTTATCAAAAACTGGAAGGAAGCAAAATCAAATGTAATCTTTGTAGCCATCGGTGTGTTATCTCTCCAGGGAAAAAGGGGATATGCAGGGTTAGGGAAAATAGAGGTGGTGTACTTTATACTCTGGTTTACGGAAAAACAGTAACTAACAATATAGACCCGATTGAGAAAAAACCGCTATTTCACTTTTATCCGGGTTCGAAGTCTTATTCAATAGCAACAGCAGGCTGTAACTTTCGCTGTTTACACTGTCAAAATTGGCAGATTTCACAGTTGAAAGATGGAGAAATACCCGGTGAAGAATTTGCCCCTGAAGAGATTGTCGAAAACGCTGTAGGTAGCGGGTGTGAATCTATAGCATATACCTACACCGAACCGACAATATTTTATGAATATGCTTTTGATACAGCGAGAATTGCCCGTAAGAAGGGTTTAAAAAATCTCTTTATAACCAATGGCTACATATCAGAAGAGGCTTTAAGAGAGATTTCTCCTTATTTGGATGCTGCAAATATAGATTTAAAAAGCATGAAAGATAGTTTTTATAAAAAAATTTGTGGAGCAAGACTTAAACCAGTTTTAGATAGCATAAAACTCTACTATAAGTTGGGTATCTGGGTAGAGGTAACAACACTTATTATCCCAGGCCATAATGACAGTTCAGAGGAGTTGAAGGGAATTGCAAAATTTATAAGAGATATAGACAAGAGCATCCCCTGGCATGTTTCTAGATTCTTTCCGGCATATAAGTTGATGGATATTCCTTTCACACCTTTAAAAACATTGGAAAAGGCTGTCGAAATTGGTAAAGAGGCAGGATTGGAATGCGTTTATCAGGGCAACGTTGGCAAAGGAGAAAATACCTTTTGCCCAAATTGTGGGAATATTTTGATTAAAAGGACAGGTTTTAATACAATTGAGAATAAAGTTAAAAATGGAAGTTGTCCTTACTGCGGGAGAGCTATAGTCGGTGTAGGTATGAATGGCGAAAGGAGTTACATATGATAGCCAGTTATGGACTGCTTACATTTGGCCCAGTTCCATCAAGGCGTCTGGGGCAGAGCCTGGGAATAAATAATATCCCACCTAAAATTTGTACCTATTCTTGTGTTTATTGTCAGCTCGGAAGAACCTTACATATGCAGGTTGAAAGACAGGCGTTTTATAAGCCTGAGGAGATCTTAGGGGCTATAGAGAAAAAAGTCAAAGACGCAAAAGATAAAGAAGAGCGTATAGATTATCTGACTTTTGTTCCAGACGGAGAGCCTACTTTGGATATTAATCTTGGGAAAGAGATAGAATTGCTTAAACCATTGGGGATTAAAATTGCAGTTATTTCAAACGCTTCTCTTATGTGGCAAAAGGACGTTCGAGATGACCTATTCGGAGCTGACTGGGTTTCCTTAAAGATTGATGCTGTCAGCGAGGATATTTGGCGTAGGGTTAACAGACCCCACAAATCTTTGCAACTTGATAAGATATTCCAGGGTATATTAGAATTTTCAGATGCCTTCAATGGCAAAATAGCCACAGAAACTATGCTTATTCAGGATATTAATGATAATACACAAGATATAGAAAAAACCGCTAATTTTATTGCCGGACTAAGGAATGTAAAGAGTTATATATCTATTGCAACAAGGCCTCCAGCGGAAAAATGGGTAAAGCCGGCAAACGAACATACTATAAATAAAGCATATCAGCTTTTTAAAGAAAAATCTATTAATGTAGAGCATCTCATTGGTTACGAAGGTAATGCCTTTGCATTTACAGGAAATATAGAAGAAGATTTATTAAGTATTACATCTGTGCATCCAATGAGAAAAGAGGCGGTGAATGAATTATTAAAAAAGGCCAATGGAAACTGGGCTATTATCGAAAAATTAATAGCTGAAAACAGGCTAATAGAAACAGAATACAAAAACAATAAATTTTATATGCGAAAGTTTCATTGTAACGATGGTGTTTGAGAATATTTTTGGTTAAAGGGCAAAGAGATGTTTAAACAAATCTCTAAAGAATTGAAAAATCATGCTCCCTTTACGATCTTTGGAGCAATTACTGGTATCATAATCATAGCACTTTTTCAGAAATTGCCTTCCAATCTTTCCTATAACATATTTTACATACTTCATCCCATTCACGTTGTTTTGAGCGCACTTGTTACCACATCTATGTATGAACTTCATACATGTGAACGCATAAGCGGTAAATGCATAAGAGGTAAATGTAACCTTTGGATTTTACTAATTATCGGTTACATAGGTTCTATAGGCATTGCTACTATAAGTGATTCATTAATCCCTTATTTAGGAGAAGTCTTGCTCCGGATGCCTAACAGGGGCGTCCATATAGGTTTTATCGAGAAATGGTGGCTGGTCAACCCTTTGGCGGTTGTAGGTGTACTCATAGCTTGTTTTAGGCCAAATACGAAATTCCCACATGCAGGGCATGTACTATTGAGCACATGGGCATCACTGTTTCACATTATTATGGCTGTAGGAGGGGCTTTGCATTGGCTCGTATATGTTGCGATTTTCCTATTTCTTTTCTTTGCGGTATGGATACCGTGCTGTGTTAGCGACATCGTGTTTCCACTTTTGTTCGTAAAAGAAAAAAGGGCTCGTACGGTCAATGGGTATGTTCATTGAACGTTCGGACGAGGAGAGAAAAATCGTTCGGGGCCCCAGAGGCTGAGATAGACTATGAAAGTGTATTTAAGATGAGAGTCGGTTTTGGTTGCGACCATCGAGGTTTTAAGACCAGGGAGTCAATAATAGGGCTGCTGTCGCAGTTGGGCCATGAGTGCATTGATTTTGGATCCGACAGTGAAGATCCGGTGGACTACCCAGATATAGCATATGTAGTGGCGATGGGTGTAGCAAGAAAGCAGATTGACAGGGCCATATTGGTATGCTCTACAGGGATGGGTATGTGTGTAGCCGCGAACAAAGTAAAGGGGACCAGGGCAACCTTCTGTATTGATGAGCTAAGTGCCGAGATTTCAAGGCATCATAATTATTCAAATGTTTTATGCCTTTCAGCGGATCAAACAGATGAGGTTCTTATGCATAAGATAATAGAAGTCTGGCTCAATACCGAAATCGGTGGCGGCAGACACGAAAGAAGAGTGAACAAGATAATAGAAATTGAAGAGGGCCACGATCCGCGGGAGCTGATATGATCAAAGCTTAACCCTCAGCAGGCTGGGATCCAAATCTATACATAGCTGTTCTTTCATTCCTTTTTCTCGCAGTGTGGGTACCTTGCTGTTTGGGTGATATCGTGTTTCCAGTTTTGTTCATAAAAGCAAAAAGATGAGATGAAACATCCGGAAGGACATGAAGCAAAATTGGAATTTTTGAGCGACAATAAGATTAACTGGTCCACTCATTTTGATCCCTATCAATCTCTATCGCTGAACCAGAAAAACGTACATCGGTGAAATGTTGATTTTTTTGAAACAACTTAACCCTATCTTCCAAGCCCTTCTTGGCGGCTGTTTTACTTGGGGTTTAACAGCTCTTGGTGCAGCAGCGGTGTTCTGTACTAAACGGGTGAATAAAAAACTTATGGATTCAATGCTTGGCTTTGCTGGTGGTGTTATGATTGCCGCGAGTTTCTGGTCATTACTTGCCCCGGCTATCGAAATGTCTGAAGGGCTTTCTATTCCATCTTGGGTACCTGCTGCTGTAGGTTTTTTTCTTGGTGGATTAACACTTAGATTAATAGATATGGTACTACCCCATTTGCATAGAGGGTTTTCTATCGATCAAGCTGAAGGCATTAAGACATCCTGGCAGCGTACTACGCTTTTGATTCTTGCTATCACTATACATAACATTCCGGAAGGATTGGCTGTAGGCGTGGCTTTTGGAGCAGCATCTGCAGGTTTGCCAGCAGCAACCTTGACTGCTGCCATTGCGGTTGCATTAGGCATTGGCATTCAAAATTTTCCTGAAGGGTTGGCGGTATCTATGCCGCTTCGGCGGGAAGGCATGTCTCGCTTCAGGGCTTTTTGGTATGGCCAACTATCCGGTTTAGTAGAGCCCGTCGCCGCAGTTGCAGGTGCTTTTGCTGTTATAATGGCTAAATCTATCCTTCCCTATGCCCTTGCTTTTGCTGCCGGTGCGATGATATTTGTCGTTGTGGAGGAAGTCATTCCTGAGTCACAGCGACAAGGAAATACAGATCTTGCTACCGGTGGAGCTATGATCGGATTTATTATTATGATGATACTTGATGTGGCCTTAGGCTAAAAAGTTGAGTATATGAGAACAAAGGGGCGGAAGCATTCATTGGAAGATGAGCCTCTGGCTTTTGTGACACAAGATGAGCTTTCTCGGACAGAGGCGTGTGTCTGCGTATCTGAAGGTATTTTACTTGTGTATATCGACTCTGGGGAGGTATACCCGGAAAGGTAATATGATATGAAAGAAGAGGGTTAACTATTATGAAAGTGCTGATCTGCGGCAAAGGTGGATGCGGGAAAAGTACTATTGTAACCCTGCTATCCAAAGAGATGGCCGAAAGGGGAAATAAGGTTTTAGTGATTGATAGTGATGAGTCAAATATTGGCCTTCACCATCGCTTGGGAATGCCTAAGCCGGAAGATTTTATGAATTACTTTGGTGGTAAAAAGATTCTATTTGAAAAAACTAAAGATATAACAGGTAAATGGAAATTAGATGACTTGCCTAAAGAATATTTATCCGAGAAGGGCAACATTCAACTTCTCTCGATGGGCAAGATTTACCAATTCGGTGAAGGATGTGCCTGCCCTATTAACGTACTTTCTTCAAGGGTGCTGGAGGTTCTTGATGTAGGAAATAAAGAGTTTTTGATCGTAGATACCGATGCCGGTATAGAGCATTTTGGCAGGGGCGTAGAAAAAGGTGTCGATTCACTTGTTGTCGTCATTGAGCCTTCCAAAGATTCGATACTTTTAGCCCAAAAAATATCCGACTTGGGTAAGCAGATTAACAAGCCAACGTATTATGTACTCAATAAAGTAGACCGAGAAACAGAAAAGTTACTTTTGGACTCAGTAGATAAAGAGAAGGTAATAGCCATTATCCATGAAAACAAGGATGTATTCATGTCGTGTCTCTATGGCAATGAGCTTACGATTTCTCTTGAGGGAATTAAGGAGATTGCTGATAGGTTAGAATCTGAAAGAAGAAAAGCGACAATTAAATCAACATAAAAAAACAAAGGACAGAAATATGTGCCTGGCTAATATTTACCAACGTGGGAATGGGAGCAAGCTAATTATAAAAGACGTTGCCTATCTTAAAGTTGATGGCAACCAAATAAAGATGGAGAACCTTGCGGGAGAAAGTAAAAGTTTGCGAGCAAAAATAAACGAGATAGATTTTATGAACTCTGATGTTTTTGTGGATGAATTAGCTCCTGAAAACGAGCATGGAATAAAAAGGACAAAATAAAAATGATTGGCCAAACTCAAAAACTGATAGAGGAAATTCTCGAGTACTTAGAAGGTGAGGAAAAGGTTGTTCTCGTTGGGTGTGGGGGATGCGCTACAGTTTTTCACACAGGCGGCGAGACCGAAGTAAAAGAAATGGCGAAAGCGCTTACTGAAACAGGAAAACAGGTTTTAGCAGCAAACTGGGCGAGAAAGCTGCCAGTTCATGTAGTGTAGAAACTATCTGGTCACAGTGACTTTAGAACCACGCAGAAATACTATCTTAGCGTGCAAGACGAAGACATCCAGAAGGCCCAAAACGTGCAGACAGAACTGGTAGGAAGAATCCCCGAAGATGACCTGACTGATCCAAAAGTGATCCACTCGGCCCAAAAACGGGCTTTTCCGAGTAGAACGCCATTCCATGCAGAAACGTAAGATGTTTTTCGGAAAGAAGCTATAAAAACGCGCCCGGCAGGACTCGAACCTGCAACCTTCGGATTCGAAGTCCGCGACTCTATCCAATTGAGCTACGGGCGCGACTTTCTTTTAGATATAAACCATACGGCGTCACGATTAGCTTGATGCACAAAACCGGCTGTGGTAACCTTGTTTTTTTACTGTTAGCCTTTACAGTACCCTAAAGCGTTGTCTGCGTCAAATCTAAAAATGACTTGTCGATTTCGTCGGCCCATTACTGAGTAGCTGTGAGGTTCGTTTAAGGGACCTGTTATAGCGTCAAAAATTTTCCTAAAACTTGCCGGAGATGGTCCATTTAGTAGATTCGACTTCACTGGAGTTGGAATCCAACCATTGCTTCAGGGGCCTCCACGACACCTTACATAGCCAGTCGGCAAAACTTGTCTATAGTTTTGATAAACCTATTGCAATTTCCTGGCATTAGCCTATAATGCTCGATCGCCAAGAGGACGATAGGGCTAGTGAAATAGGAACGGCAGAACTCAAGGGAGTTGATTTATATGGAACATGCAACGGAGCGCCAAATCGATTTATTTGCTGACACGCTTCCATCTTTGGATGAGCTTAATGAGCTTTTGCATTTTGTTCACTCTAGCGAGGTCAATCAGTTAAAATTTACAGAACAATTTGAGGAGAATAAGGCCAGAACCTCGCCGGAAGCGAAAATAGCACAGGGCATCGGGCTTTACATCATGGGAAGATTTGAGGAGTCGGCTGAAAAACTGCAACAGTCCGAAGACTGTAAGGAGAAGTTCTTGTACTTGGCATTTGCGTTTCGCCGGATGCACAAGTTCAATGAGGCTATTGAGAACCTACAAAAGAGCCTAAATTGCGGCGCTGACACCTTAAGTATTACTCTGGAAAAGGCCGCTACATATCGTCATGCAGATGATTTTGATGCAGCTGCTAGGGAGCTCGATTCGTGTGCCAATTTTAAAAATGTCAGCGCTGAGTACCACTATCAGCTTGGCCGTCTCAAGGAAGCACAGGGACTTTACGAAGAGGCAATGGACAATTTCAAAACATCTTTGGAATTGTCACCTAATCACCACCGAGCACTTTTCCACTTGGCGTATCGTTGTGATTTATCCGGTGATGAAGAGGCCGCCATCGACTACTATAGGCAATGTGCTTCTACCAGTCCGACTTACGTTAGCGCTATGATGAACCTGGCTGTGCTTTATGAAGACACCGGACAATTTGACAGAGCAGCTCAGTGTGTCGATAAAGTTCTGGAGTTTCATCCCAACCACCAAAGGGCCATCCTTTTCAGGAAAGATATCGACAGCTCAACAACAATGTATTACGACGAGGAGACAGAAAAGAAAAAGACTCGCAAAAATCAAATTCTCGAGACCCCAATATCTGATTTTGAGTTATCTGTTCGCAGCAGAAACTGCCTCAGGAAAATGAACATTAATACAGTTGGTGATCTCTTAAACATTACTGAGCCGGAACTGCTATCTTATAAAAACTTTGGTGAGACTTCTCTTCGAGAAATCAAGTCCATTCTTGAAGTAAAAGGATTGAACCTTGGCATGGCTTTGGAAGAAAAGCAATTCGCCCATGCAGATACTTCCAGTCAGCAGGCTGGTATGGACCAGGGTCTTTTGAATAAGTTCGTGGAGGAGCTTCAACTTTCAGTGCGTGCTCGGAAATGCCTGCAGAAACTTAATATCCGCTCAATCGGCGAATTGACTCGTACAACCGAGGCCGAACTGCTCGGCTGCAAAAACTTCGGCGTGACAAGCTTGAACGAAATTAAAAAGTCTCTTACCGACCTTGGACTATCCCTTCGGAGCTTGGATTAATTAGCTGATTGCCTTTGATGTCTCTTCGAGCTATTGATAAACCGCCCTCAATAATTTGCTTCTGCATCTCTGCTTTGTGCAGGCATCTCGAATATCGGGTTCCCGGAGTCGCAGCCCTTTTGGGATTTTTGCTTATATTGATTGTAGCTACTGGCTGTAAACCAAGACAAATTGTGCGATCTACTCCTCAGATGGATGTGGAGCGGGAGTTTTGGGTCAGGGTTCTATTACTCGATAATGTTACGAATTGTTATTTCAGCACTATTTCGCCCTTTAGCATAAGCGGAGATGAAGTCGATTCGCAAACACAAAGCACACGTATTCGATTCGACAGGCCTGATGTTTCAGTGGCAATAGAGATATCCAACGGCCGGATTGTTGTCGCAGGCCAATCTTTTGTAGCGCAAAAAGTGACTATCTATCCTAATGACCCTCATATATTCAACCTTAATGGTGTTGATTATCGAGGCACACTGACAATCATAGCCAATCCAGATGGTCGTTCTTTTGATGTTGTAAATCGTGTCCCTCTCGAGCCGTATTTGGCGGGAGTAGTGGGCGCTGAGATGCCCGATTACTGGGAGCTGGAAGCGCTCAAGGCTCAAGCAGTTGTGGCCAGGACTTATTGCCTGTATATCAAGGAACATTTGGGCCGTAACCGATCTTGGGACCTCAGTAAAACGCAAGCCAACCAGGTTTATCGCGGCATTAGTGCTGAATCGGCTCAGATATGGAATGTGATTAATGAAACGTATGGGCGTGTTCTTGTTTGCGAGCATTTTGACGGCAGCGAAGGTATCTTCCCTACGTACTACAGTTCAATTTGTGGCGGCCATACCGAAAACAGTGAACGCGTATTTGGTGACTCTTTTACGCCGCTTGTGGGGGTTCCGTGTCCGTTTTGCAGGGACGTTGCGCGACTTAGCATCTTTTTCTGGCCCATGGCCCAGTTCGATATGGAGACGGTTACAGTGAGCCTACTGCAACGTTATCCAAAACTTGAGCAGCTCGGAGACATTACAAATATGACTGTTGCTCAGAAGAGCGACTATGGCAAGTTTTGCCGGTTGACGAAAATCAAGCTCGTCGGCTCAACCGGTAAAAGCGATTTTCTGCGAGCAGAGGATTTACGTCTTGCGATCGACCCCACAGGAAGCAAAATAAAAAGTACAATTTGCCATATTATTAAATGGGATAGCAAATGGACATTTTCAGCCGGCAGGGGGTGGGGTCATGGTGTAGGAATGTGCCAGTGTGGTGCAGAGGGTATGGCAAGAAAAGGATATACTTCGGACGAGATTCTTTCTTATTATTATCCCGGCTCTAAAATCGCAAGCATCTACTGAGATGTCACCATCATCTGGGGATCAGAATGACCGAACGACCATGCACTACATTGTGGTTGCGATTCGTAACGTGTGTTTGAAATGAGTTACTTCGAAGTTCACAGCAATGATCCGGGTTCTGCGGCAAGGCAGGGCGTATTGACTACGTCGCATGGTGTGGTCGAGACGCCGGCTTTTATGCCTGTTGGTACCGCAGGCGCAGTAAAGGGCATCACACCTCAGCAGCTAAAAGATATCGGCACTGAAATTATTCTGGGAAATACCTACCATTTATTGTTACGGCCAGGCGTAGATGCGATTGAGAAGGTTGGTGGATTGCATAAATTTATGGCCTGGAATTATCCAATACTTACAGATAGTGGAGGATATCAGATTTTCTCTTTAAGCTCATTGACGAAGATTGATGATAATGGTGTTGAGTTTGCAAGTCATGTGGATGGGACAAAAGTATTTTTGAATGCCGAAATCGTAACGGAGCTTCAGAATCGACTGGGTGCCGACATAATAGTGTGTCTTGACCAGTGTGCGTCCTTCCCTGCCGATGTGGCGTTGCTTAGAACATCTGTTGAGAGAACCATACATTGGGCCAAACGCGCCAGAGCAGCACATGCCAATCCGAGGCAGTTGTTGTTTGCTGTTGTCCAGGGAGGAATAGATCTGCAGTTGCGATCGTATTGCGCTTTGGAACTTATCGGAATCGGTTTTGATGGCTATGCAATTGGTGGACTAAGCGTAGGCGAAGGTCATGATAATATGATAGAAACTGTCACACACACAGCACAGTTGTTACCTGAGGATAAACCTCGCTACCTAATGGGTGTCGGCACACCTTCTGATATTATTGCCGCGGTTAAGGCTGGTGTCGATATGTTTGATTGCGTTCTGCCTACCAGAAATGGCAGAAACGCCTTTGCCTTTACCAAAGATGGTCCTGTGAGGTTGAGAAACAGCGAACACATAAGCGCAATCGAGCCGATTGAACAAGACTGTGATTGTTATTGTTGCATGAATTTCACGCGATCTGCCATCAGACATTTCTTCAATTGTGGAGAGATGCTCGGCCCGGTGCTGTTGTCTCTGCACAATCTAAGGTTTTACCAGAGACTCATGGCTGAAATCAGGCATAGCCTGGAAAGAAACGAGTTTGCCGACTGGGCAGCCAGGAAGCTGAGGAAAATGCAATCGCGGTAGTATCCGGGCTGTGCGATCAAGCCGGTTACAGTTTTATGATTTCCATTTGCAGTTTGACAATCTCGGTTATTTTATATAGTCTATTTTGAATTTCCGATACTAAGTGAAAGGAAAACGGTAATGAAAAACGTATGGATATTAGCTCAAGGGGATACCAGCGAGGCACCTTCACGCATCGTCTCGGAACCGATGACCGATGAAGGTAAAGCCGTTACAGTCGTACCGGACTCAAATGCTCCCCGAACCTCAACTAATACGCGGAGAACTCCCGGCTATTTCAACCTCGTTTTGATAGCCTTGATGTTTGTTGTTATGTACCTTCTGCTTTTCAGAGGGCCTCAGAAAAAGCGGCAGCAGCATAAACAGATGGTACAGACACTCGATAAAAACGACCGGGTCCGGACTATTGGTGGCATTATTGGGACTATCGTGGATGTCAAGGGAGATGAAATCACACTGAAAATAGATGAGTCGAATAATACGAAAATAAAGATCGCCTCTTCAGCAATCGGTAAGAACTTATCGAAAGAGAAGAGTTAATGTTTAGCTCTCAATTTGTGCTGGGTTTTTTCTTTTTTATTGCTGACTATGTAACCACTGGTTGATACCATCGAAAGTATGATAAACGAGGAAGAGTATGAATAAAAGTATACTGCCGAAGGCTGCTCTAATTATCGTTTTAGTGATACTTGCTGTTGTTACTCTGTATCCTCCCAACAAGACCTTAAAGCCTGGCATTGACCTGGCGGGGGGAACGAGCCTTATTTATGAAATCGACACGCAAGACCTTGAAGAGGCTGAGCGGAAAGACCTGGCCCAAAGGATGATAACCATCCTGCGTCGGCGAATAGACCCTGCCAACATACAAAACCTTATTTGGAGACCGCAGGGTAATACTCGGTTTGAGATACAGATGCCGCTTGCCAGCGCAGAAACTCGCGAAAAACGCGAGGATTATGAAAAGGCCCTGACCGATCTGCTGGCAAAAAATATAAGTCCAGCAAGAATCCTGCGCTCACTTCAAAAGCCCGTCGACGAACGAACTGAAGATTTCAATGACTTCGCACAGGATGATCCGAACCGATTGGAAATTCTTGAAACTCTCGCCAGTGCTTATGACCAGCGCAAGGAACTGCAAAATAAAAGAGATCGGCTCAGTGCAGAGCTCAAGTCCGCGGAGGAAAAGATATTGTCGGCTGAACTCGACATCGAAAAAGTAAAGTCAAATAGAGCCGGCTGGTCCAAGCTAAGCCCAGAGCAATTAGAACAATCCCTGAAAGAATTTCTCGCTTCTGAAGGTAATCTTGAATTGCTGACCGATTACGTCAAGACGTATTCAGACTGGGCCGGCATAGTTGAGCAATTGACCGATCCCGAAACCGGTAAAAACGTCCAATACGAGCAGGCAAGGCGGGCCATTGACAAGCTGAATTTGACTGCGGACCAGATCGACTTCGTGTTAGAAATGTCACCTAAGTCACCCAAAAGAGCCAAGGAGATTGATGGGCTTAAGGCCAAATTTGTCGACCGGGCAAATGAAATTGACAGGACGGTTGCGGCCTTCGACGAGTACAGGCCGTTCAAGGGTAGACTCGACGATCCCAAAGACCTTCAGCGAATGCTAAAAGGTGCCGGCATACTCGAGTTTAGAATACTGCCGACTCTGGGACACCCAGCAGTCGACGAAGGTGAAACGAACAGATACGTTGAGACTTTACGGGAAAAGGGACCGAAATACGCTTCTGATAACAGATATCGTTGGTGCGAGATAGAAGAAGCTGATACATGGTCAGCAGGGGATGCCGAGAATCGTCCACCGGTCGTGGCAGCCTTTGGTGAAAAGAAATACGTCTTGGCGAGTAACAAGCAGAATGAAGCCATGGTGCACAGTGTCGCAGGTAGAACCTGGAAACTCGTGAAAGCACAGCCCGGCACTGAATATCGTACAGGTCGCAGAGCTATCGATTTCTTTCTGGATGAAAAAGGCGGCAGATTCTTTGGAATTGTCACTGAGAAGAGTATCGGAAGGCCGCTTTGTATTTTGCTTGACGGTATTGCCATCTCGGCTCCGACGATTAGGGATAAGATAACGACACGTGGTCAGATAACCGGCAGCTTCACACAAACGGAAATTGCCGACATGGTTAATAAGCTGAACGCCGGCTCTCTGCCCGCCAGGTTGATAGAGCAGCCGATTTCGGCAAAGACGATCGGCCCATCCATTGGTGCCGACAACCGAAACCAGGGCATTGAAGCTGGCTTCATAGGGCTTATCGCTGTGATGTGCTGTATGCTCGTTTATTATATGCTTGCCGGTTCAATTGCCGATGTTGCCTTACTGATGAACATCCTGTTTGTTCTGGCGATAATGGCCGGTGTTAGAGCAACCTTCACGTTGCCCGGCATAGCAGGAATCATACTGACCATCGGCATGAGTGTTGATGCCAACGTCTTGATCTTTGAGCGAATCCGCGAAGAGCAACAGAAAGGCTCGGCTCTGCTGATCGCCGTCAAGAATGGTTACCAACGGGCTTTTAGAGCCATTCTGGATGCCAACATTACTACTTTCATCACCGCTGCTATTCTTTACTGGGTTGCCTCGGAGGAAATAAAAGGATTCGCTATTGTGCTTATGCTTGGCATCGTATCAAGTATGTTCACGGCATTATTTGTGACACGGATAATTTTTGAATTTCTTCTGTCGAAGCGAATCATTAAAGACCGTCTGCTTATGCTTCGCCTTATACATGAGCCAAGGATAAACTGGATGGGTTTAAGACCGGTTTTCTTTTGCATCTCAATTTTGCTCATTGCAGTAAGCCTGTTCGTCTTTTTCACAAGGGACGATACAAAGAACAACAAATACGACATCGAATTCACCGGTGGAACAAGCGTCCAGGTTAACCTTAAAGAGCAAAACAAACTGTCTCGACAGGATGTCGAGGACAGAATCAAAAAGGTCGCAGCCGATATGGGTAACCCAGCACTGGCGGCAGCGAACATTTACAGCATCGGAAAATCGGGCAGACAATATGAAATCGCAACGACGGAAACAAATAGAACTAAAGCAACGATAACCTTTCCTGAATCCGGGCAAACGACTCAGCCTACAGTTGAGACCGTGACGTCAGCCATAGAAAAGGCCCAGGCACATTTCCGTGGCAGACTCAGCAACCTACGTGTCGTGCAACATGGTCAGAGTAGTATCTCATTTGTCGTGGAAACAAACCAGGTCAATCCCTCTCTCGTCACGAACATTTTAACCGCAGCTTTCCCGACCGCCGCTATCTCGGAACCCGTGGTTAACGAAGTTGTCAATGATGCTATTACAACAGCGCTTGGCGAGCAGTTGGAAATCCAACGGAACCTTCAGCCGGAAATAATCTCAACCGAAAAGGTGACGGCAGCGCTCATAGATTCACATCCGGAATTTGCCGATTTTATGGGCGGAATCAAAATCGAATGTAAAATCGAAAGGGATGCCACACCTCAGCAAATCGACCAAAGATTAAAGCTTTTACGGTTCAAACCTGACATGCAAGCCCTTGATTGGAATTTATATAAAATCATGAGCACAAATCTAACAACACTGGATCCAAACCAGCCTGTAGATTCTTTTGCTTATCTCAGTGTTGAGGAGGAGGCTGGATTGCGCGAACTAACCGAGAGCGAATGGACGCGCTTCGTTGAAAACGAAAAGACAAAGGTTTTAGCGGCCACGACCATGGAGACTTCCCTGCCGCGAGTTACGCAGATAGATCCTTCGGTTGGAGCAGAGCAGAAAACGCGAGCGCTGGTTGCCATTGTCTTGTCGTTGTTCGCAATTGTCGCCTACATCTGGATTCGATTTGGAACCGTTCGCTACGGTCTTGCAGCTATCGTAGCTCTAGTCCATGATGTATGTATTACACTCGGTGCCGTCACAGCCTGCACCTATATCGCGGCAACACCTATCGGTGAAAAACTTCTGATTGGAGATTTCAAAATCAACTTGGCAATGATAGCTGCTTTCTTAACGCTTATCGGTTATTCGCTCAACGACACCATAGTTGTCTTCGACCGCATTCGCGAGAATCGTCGCAAAGCTCAACTAACCGTCCAAACGATTGCCAACAGCATCAACCAGACCATTTCCAGAACTGTTTTAACATCTTTTACGACATTTATAGTCGTGTTGATAATGTATATATTCGGCGGCCAGGGCTTAAGAGGTTTTACATTTGCGATCGGTTTTGGCATTATCATAGGTACTTATTCGTCCATTGCGATAGCGGCACCGCTGTTGCTGCTCGGCGCACGGTCGAAAACCAAAAAAAACAAATAGGATTTAGCATTTGGTGTTGTTATTTATGTGCCACGACGGCACTAACATTGTCAAATGCAAAGGGACTACAAAATAGGAATGTCGTTGGGTCTGCTGCTTGTTGTAGCTGCGATATTATGGCTCTGCACGCGTCCGAGTCTAAGCCCTGAAGCGAGAATGAGTGAGCCGCAAGAAATCTCTGTTCAGCGGGAAATTTCTGTTGCCCCCGTACAAACACAAGATATTGCCGAGGTGGCTAATAATCAATTATCGATAATCAATAATCAATCTAAGCCGACTGACTATACTCTGTACGAACAGCCGGAGAGAATAGCCACCCAGAGATTTCACATTGTTCGTAGAGGCGAAACGCTTTCTGCTATTTCGCAGAAATACTACGGCTCAGCTGGAAAATGGCGTAAGATTTTCCAGGCCAACCGCCAGCTTATAGACGATGCGGACAAAATCCAGCCGGGAACAAAATTAGTTATCCCCGATTGAACTACCCCAGTTGTGGATTTCATCACTGCCTAAATATTCCTTCATAGATTCCTGTATTTAGCCCCCATTCTTGCTTTCGCCTGCCCCCGATTCTGTCTTCACCTGCCTCTGCGTCTCTCGACGCAAGTCGAGGCAGCAGGACAGAAGACTCGGGGGAGGCACGCAAGAAAGCATGGGGGTTACGATCGGCAAATATTCGTCGCTCGTGTCTCGTGACTCGTCGCTCGAAACTCATTTTGTTTTACGAGTCACGGGCAACTGGCGACGAGCGACGAACCGTCTGGGTAGCAGCGTATATGCTTTTTATGATTGGTCTCAGATCGCTTTTGCTGCATCGCGATCGACGAGCCACGTAACCTTATCAAGGACAGGCCAGAGAACATGGATCGGATAGCGCACTTCGTCCGGCTCGCTGGTTAAAACTTCCTTCAAGATGTTAGCCTTTTCCTGACCGGAGACAAGCACCGTCAAACGAGACGCGGCAACCAAAACCGGATGTGTCATGGTTATTCGGTTGAGTTTTTCGTCTAAGGCGTAAACAACACATGCTAGGTCATCGGTGTCAAAAGGTGCGTAAGAATTGGGAAACAGCGAACCTGTATGTCCCTCAACGCCCATACCAAGCACAATCAGATCGAATACCGGGACCTGGTTTTCTTTCAAACCGAAAACCTCTCGAATTATATCCTCATAATGACGCGCTGCAATTTTAATGTCATCGTACTCGGTTGGAATCCGATGGATGTTCTCTTGAGGAATGCCAACCTGAGCCAGGAAAGTATCGGACGCAAGCTTATAATTGCTCCAGGGCGAGGTAGGTGGGACATACCGCTCATCGACCCAGAATAACTCGATGTTATTCCATGGTAGTGCTACCGCCTCCGGTATTTCTCCAAGCAACTCAAAAAACCTTTTAGGTGTATGTCCACCTGATATGGCGACGTAAAAGGTATTTTTAGCTTCTATCGACTTCTGTGCCTCGTCAATAAAAAAATCAACGCTTCTTTTTGCAAGACTTTCAGGATTTGGAACAACTTCAATATTTGATTTGTTTTTTGCCACAGTCCCCATGATCTTACCTACTTTCAATGACGAGAAAGTAGACCATCAATAATCGTCAGATATGCGAAAAGCCAACAAACACGTAGTAAGCACTTTTTAACCTCGAATCTGCGATTTGACCTTAAAAGAAATGCTCTACGATTTTGAGCCATACTCCCACCTCTTACTTCGCCCAGATGCAAATCAACAATATTATCCATTCTCTGGCAGTCTATATCCAGAAAAATCGCTAAAAAATAAGAAATTCTTTACCACCGTGCTGGTGTATGTTGATCGTTTTGCTCTACGATTACTCAAAAATCCGGCAATAAACCCTTTTGCCAGGCTATTTACGTAATATCTTCAATCTCCCACTTAAAGGCCTTTATACCTTCTGAGGCGAGTTTTTCTCGTAACTTTCTGACGTTTTCCATTGCTTTATTGGCTTCTGCCTCATCGACAACGATAAAGGTTCCATAATTAATTCCAGGCCAAACGTTGCTATCTAGGTGCGGTTTACTAATCTCGCCTTTACCGAGGGTATTGGTGAATTTAGTATAACACTTAATCCCGGCAGACTCCAAAGCTTCGTTGACTTCTTCGTCTATCGCCGCATTATGTACGATTAAAACAGCTTTCATATCTTTTAACTTATCTTTTTTTACTTTTACTTTTTTACTTTTTGTTACCTCTGCCTTCAAACACGCTATAGAGAGTAGGCATCAGAACCAATGTAATTACTGTTGCCAGGAACAATCCTCCGATTACTGTTACGGCAAATGGCATCCATACTTCGGAACCCTCTGCTCTTGAAAAGGCCAGAGGTATCATTGCCAGTATTGTTGTGGCGCTGGTACATATAACAGGTCGCAATCTGCTTCGTCCGCCTTCGGTAATCGCTGAATATACATCGTAACCGCGTCGCCGCAGTATCCCGATGTAACTGATAAGAACGATTCCGTCATTGACTACTATGCCGACAAGCATAATAAGGCCGATGAAGGTAACAATACTCAGACTCTGACCGGTCAACGTCAGCGCAATGATTACGCCTACAATGCCAAACGGTATCGACAGGAAGATAATGAATGGGTCACGGAACGACTCGAACTGCGATGCCATTACCATATACACCAGCACCATACCCAGTCCTACAGCTATCATCAGCAGTTTGAACGCTTCTTTTCGTTGTTTCTCAGCGCCCGCGAATTTATAGCTAAAGCCCGGAGGCGCAGGAATCTTATCAAGAGCTTTCTGGACATCCTTTGCCGCCGACCCCAGGTCCCTGCCGGCAACATCAGCAGATACTGTGATAAACCGGGCCTGGTCCTTGCGCTCGATCCTTGTTGGGCCAAGCCCTTCTGTTATTTCCGCAATATTTGCCAGACTTACGTGGCCGCCGCCGAGAACATTTACAGGCGCATCTCGAAGGTCTTCTAACCTGTCACGATAAATGCTCTGAAGTCGAACTCTAATATCGTATTCATCTCCTTCTTCGCGATACCTCGTCGCAGTACTGCCGGCAAAGAGCGTTTCTATTGTCTTGCCGATAGCTTGTGCGTGAAGACCCAGATTTGAAGCTTTTTCACGATCGACAAGAATCTTAAGCTCAGGTTTTTCTTCTTGACGACTGATTCTGATGTCCTCCACACCTTTAATGGTCTGCATCGCTGATTTGACAGCCTCTGCATACTGCTTGGCCTCGTCTATATTATGCCCATAAAGCTCAATAGCAAATCTACCTGATGTACCAAATATCAGCTCTTCGAGCGGGTCCCGCGCATTATAGCGAACTATAGTACCCGGTAGCCGCTCAGTTATTTTGCGAAGTCGATTTATGATGTCGCGTGGAGAGGCGTCACGCAGTTTTTTCGAGATTAAACTAAGAAATACAAAACCTTTGTATGTCTCCGAACCACCCGAAAGTTGCTCCAACTCAGCTGTGCCGAGAACTCCCCACCGGACATAACTATCACGTTTTTCCGGTACGTGATTGTCGATGATCTCATGAATTTGTTTGGCCACTATACCCGTTCGCTCGTATCGTGTACCGACTGGAAGCTCAAATTCCGCCACCAATTGATTCTGGTCCTGTTGTGGGAAAAACTCCGTGCCTATTAGCTTGGCAAGTGCAATACTCCAGACAAAAAGAAGCAAGCAAGAGATAAGTACTGCCTTACGATTGTTGAGCGACCAATCCAGAAATCTCACATACAATTGCTCCATCTGTGTCAGGACCTTCTCTCCCAGACGGTAGAAACGGTCAAGCATTGACTTGGTGTTTTCTGGCTTATGAACCTTTAAAAGCACCGAACCGAGCATCGGCACGAGCATAAGGGCGGTAAACAACGAGGTTACCAAAGCCATAGTGATAATTGCCGCAAACTGACCAAATACGATCGCTGTGATTCCCCCGACAAACATAATAGGTGCGAAGATTGAAACCGTTGTAAGCGTTGAGGCGATTACCGCAACACCAACTTCATTTGCTCCGTATATTGCCCCTTCTTTTTTTCTCTGACCTCTGCTGTGGTGTCGATTGATGTTATCAACAACGACAATAGCGTTATCCACAACAAGACCGACGGAGACCGCCAGGCTCGCTAATGAAATATCGTTAATCGTGTAATCGGCTAACCACATTAGTAGAAACGTAATGATCAAGGACGTCGGAATCGCAGTAGCGACTATGATGCTTGCTCGCAGGTCTCTCAGAAAGAAAAGAAGAACCACAAACACACAAAATATCGCCCAGAAAACCGTAACACGCAGGTTATTTAGCGAGGAGAGGATAAACTCGGAGTAATCAACAATGATTTTGACCTTGACGTCTGGGGGCAGCGTTTTCTTTATTTGCTCCAATTTAGCCCTTGCCGCGCGGGCTACATCGACGGTATTGCCGCCGCTTTGCTTTTGAACGAAGACAGCCATTGCCCTTTCGCCGTTGAGCAGAACATCGTACGTCCGCTCTTTGAAGTAGTCCCTCACCTGTGCAACATCTTTTAGCTTTACAGGTATGCCGTTATATTGGGCAACAACAACTTCGCCGATCTCGTCCGGACTGGAGAATTCCTCCGGTGTACGGAGCAGATAGTCTTTATAACCTGTCTTTATATTGCCGCCTGGGGTGCTGATGTTCTGGGTGGCAAGAGCAAGGTTTATCTGGTTAATCGACAGGTTCATAGCAACAAGCTTGTCCCGGTCGATATCCACTCGAATCTGTCGTTCAAGTCCCCCGCGTGCCGCAGCCGCAGCGACTCCCTTAACTCGTTTAAGGGGGTTGGCTATTTCATCTTCGACGATGTCCTGTAAATCCGCGTAGCTTTCCTCGGCTGTTATTGCTACAATCAGAATCGGAAACATATCGATGTCGTACTTGAAGATAACCGGGTCTTCGGCTTCATCCGGCAGATATTCCTTAACCATATCGAGTTTTTCACGCACATCGTTGATTGACTCGTCGATCTTTTCGCCCCATTCGAATTTCAGTGTCACAGCCGATATTCCCTCCTTTGAGACCGAGACAAGCTCATCCAGCCCGGAAATCGTACTTAAAACATCTTCTATGGGCTCAGTAATCAGTGTCTCTATTTCTTCCGATCCCGCTCCCTCATATACTGTGACAACCGAAATTGCCGGTATTTCGATATCCGGCATCAAATCCAGTCCCAACAGCGACAGTGATACTAGTCCCAAAACTACCATCGCAATAAATATCATTAACGTTGTGACTGGCCTGTTTACAGAAAACTGAGCAAGTTTCATTTGATATCCTCTATCCGCACAACTTCTACCTCGGTGTCGTCGGTTAGATAATGCATCCCGTTAACCACAAGTGTCTCACCTTTTTTCAAGCCGTTTACTATTTCACATCTTGCAGATTCAGTTATGCCGATTTCAACAAAGCGTTTTTTCGCGATTCCATCTTCAACAACATACACATAATGTTCGTTAATCTTGCCTCCGAGAATGACATCACGGTCAATAATTACAACATCATTCTTTTGCTGTGTTACAAGAGTAACCCGCGCAAACATGCCGGGTTTCAGTAATAGTTCATCGTTGTTGAATCTTATCTCTGCCTGTACTGTATGGGTCTGTGGGTCAAGTGCCGGGTACACCGAATATACTTGGGCATCGAATTCGCGCTGTTCGTAGGCATCGACTCTGAGTTTTACCGGCATTTTCGCTTTTATCTCATCGGCATACCTTTCTGCAAGTGCCAACATCACTTTGATTGTCTTTATGTTTGCTACCGTTACAATAGGCTGACCCTGACCTATCATGTTGCCCGCATCAATATGTTTTGCAATAATTATGCCGTCGATAGGACTGACAATTGTCGATTCACGGAGATTGATTTGGGCGAGCTCAAGATTGGCCTTGGCCATGCTCAAACTCGCAGCGGCCAGTTCAGAGGCTGTGACAACCTTGTCTTTGTTCTGTTCCGTTACCGATCCACTTTCGTACAAAGATACGACACGCTTTTTCTCTCGCTCGGCGTCGGCAAGTTCGACCTCCCTAGCCCTAACACTAGCTTGTGCCGCGGCTAATTGCGCCAGATAAACATCGTGGTCTATCACGGCGATTTGTTGGCCTTTCTTAACCTCCAATCCTTCTTCTGCTGGGACGGTTTTATTGCCCTGAAGCACAAGCTCTAAAGACTCAACTCTTCCAGCGACTTTGCTTGTCACAGCCACGACATTATTTGCCCTTACCCAGCCGGTCAACTCCATTGTCTCTTCTATGGAGCCGTGGGTAACAACATCGACTTCAACAGGCACCTTAGCTCTTTTGACCTTTGTTTCATCGTAGCTGTGTGCGTATGCATACCAGAACGTAAAAAGTACAAATGTAAACGCCGTCACCCAATACAAAGTCCTTCGTTGTATTTTCATTTCAGTTGCCCTTGTAGCTTGCAGTTGTTTTACTGTTTATTTCTCTTCTTCATTTTCTCACGGTGATTCGTGAAGCTCGGCATCGGCCTTATGGTTCGTAATAGTGCCCATTGCCTTGTGGAGGTCCAGTTTTGCAACTACATGAGAATATATTGCCTGGTAGTAATTCGCTCTTGCTGTTGTCAGCGCAGCCTGCGCATCTATCATTTCAACCTGTGTATTTGTTCCCTCTGTGTAGCCTGCTTCAGAGAGGCGCAGTCCTTCTTTAGCCCGGGTAAGGTTCAGTCGCTGAGACTCGACAAATTCCTCTGCATCCTGAATGCTTAATAGTGCCTTGGTTAATTCAAACAGAGCAGTCTCCTCAGTATCGATCAAGTCTATCTGCGACTGTTTAAGCCGGGCCTTCTGTTTAACTATCTCTCCCTTACGGCCAAAACCGTCAAAAATTGGAAGTGTCGCTGTTACGCCGATCTGCATGAGGTGACCTACATCAACAGATGTCGTATAGTCCGGGGCAATCTTCGACCATGAACTATCGACGTAAGCACCGACTGTCGGCAGGTAACGACTACGCGCTATCTTCAACAACTCCTTTTGGTATTTAACGTCAAACTCCTGAGCAAACAAATCCGGGCGATTCTTAAATGCTGTTTCAACTGCCTGCTCCATCGTGATTTTCGACGGAATATAGACCAGCTCATCTGACAAAACAAAGTTACTGTCTTGAGAGACACCCATAACCTTAACAAGGTTAGCCTTTGCTATATTGATTACATTTCGATTCCTTATCAGCTCAGCTTGGAAGTTCGACAGCTCTACCTCTGCTCTTAGCACATCAAAATCAGATGCCATCCCACCCTGACGTTTTTGTTTGACATTGTCGAGATGCGCCTTGGCCGAGCGCACGGCATCGGCGCTTATTTCGACCAAGTGCTGACTAAGTACCATATCGTAGTAAGCATGCTGTGCTGCATAAACCACATTCTGAATTGCTGCCTGTACTGTCTGATCGGCAAGTAACGTCCCCAGCTTGGCGGCGTTCAACGTTGCTGGTATTGAACCACCTGCGTAGATTGGCTGAATAACTCTTAGAGATGTCGAATAGGCGTCTAAATCACCAAGATTGATGCTTACTATCTCTGAACCAGTATTGACGTCGTACGTTGTTCCGCCCTTGAATTTCCTAAACTCGCCAGAAAGATCTACTGAAGGCACTGCAACAGAATAGGACTTCAGCCGGTCTCCTCTGGCGACCTCTTTTTCTTCCAGGACACGCTGTAAAACCTTGTTATGTACCAAAGATAATTTCAGACAGTCCTTTACGCTGAGCGTACCGCTTATAGCAGGCCGTGACTGTTCTTGGCGTTCCTTGCGACTCTTCCACTGCCTGTATGCCGCTCCTCGTGATAAACTGACTTCTTTGTAGAAATGCTCGCTACTGACACATCCACCCGATATCAATATTGCAGTGACCCCAAGGACAATCCAGGTAATCGCTTCCCTACTCATTTTTCAAATCTCCAATCCATTCATCCCCAAGGGATTAAAACACAATATTTATTTTGAATACTCCTACTTTTTTATTGCGAATACCCTACTCTCAGAAGAGCTTCTGTGCAACTATAATTACCACCCCATCCTCTTAAAAAGAATATGTCATGCCGGTACTTGTGCCTTAGGTACTGCTGCTACTTTCTCTTCGGCTCTGCGGGCGATCTTTGCCTTAACATCTTCCAGGATCATATAAAGCGAAGGCACCAAGAGGAGCGTTATGCTCGTCGCAAACATAACCCCGAACGCAAGGCTTATGGCCATCGGCACAAGAAAGCGCGCTTGCAGGCTCCTCTCAGTGATCATGGGGAGCAAACCGCAAAAGGTTGTCAAAGTTGTCAGCTTGATGGGATGAAATCTCCGAGTCTCCCGCTTTAAGTAACGTCCTTTATCTCCCAAATGAAAGCCTTTATACCTTCCGAACCCAGCTTCTCTCGCATCTTCCGGATATCTTTGAGAACAGCATCAGCAGTATCTTCAGAAACGACGGTAGCTAAGACGTTGTTCGCTTTGGGCCAGACGTGGCTGTACAAATGTGGGCCGCTGGATTTGCCTTTCCCCAGAACTTTTGTCCACTTGGTATAGCCACTCACTTGAGCCTTATTAAGAACCTCGATAACTTCGTCATCGATTGCCTCATTAAAGCAAATCAACACAAACTTCATCTGTTTGCCCTTCAAAGAGAAGTTCTCTTGACCCGTGCTTCAAGAATACTATACATTGTAGGAACCAGAACCAGCGTTACCAAGGTCGAAACTAAAAGTCCGCCCATGATGGTTAAGCCCAACGGATTCCATACCTCAGAACCTTGGCCTTTGCCAAAGGCCATTGGCATCAAGGCAAAAATCGTGGTAAATGCCGTCATCAGAACCGGCCTTAATCTGGTTTGCCCCGCCCGTCGTACAGCCTCCTTCAACTCCAAGCCTCTGGCACGAAGAATGTTGATATAATCTATGAGTACAATCGCGTTATTTACTACAATACCTGTTAACATTAACAAACCGAGAAAGATTACGATGCTTATATGATGTCCGCCCAGAAATATGGCCACAATAGCTCCGCTGAATGCAAACGGGATCGAAAACATTACGACGAATGGATGAAGCAGTGACTCGAACTGAGAAGCCATAACCATATATACTAAGGCCGACCCCACAATCAACGCCAATGTCAGCCAGAAGAAAGACTCCCGCTGTTCTTCTGCCTGGCCTGCCATGTACACTTCCACCCCAGCGGGGATGTCCATTTTTTCTATTTCAGCTTCTACGTCACTGACAACTTCTCCGAGCGAGCGCTTGTAAATATTACCTTCCACGTTAACAATTCGTCCCTGGTCTTTGCGTTGGATCTCGACCGGCCCATATTCAATTTTGGTCTGAGCCACGTTGTCTACACGGACCAACTGTCCACCAGGCAAACGAACAGTAGTCGCCTGAACTTCACGTATATCCTGGCGGTCTTTTTCTTGCAAGCGAACGAATATGTCATATTCATCTCCCTTAACTCGATACATGCTTGCCTGACGTCCATAAAAGGATGCTCGGATTGTATCACCAATATCCGATACGTTCAGCCCCATAGCTGAAGCCTTGGCACGGTCCACGTTAACCCAAATTTCCGGCCTTCCCTTAACTCGGGACACGCCAACGTCCACCGTTCCAGGAGTATCCTCTGCAATCTTTTTGATCCTGGCGGCAATCTCATCCGTTACCTCCATATCATCGCCGATGATGTCGATTGTCAATGGTTGTCCACCACCTAATATCATGCTTTCCATCGGGTCACCCGTACTTATAGAATATTTTTCGATTTGCAGTATGCCTTGGGACTCATTGAGACGCTGCCTGATAACTGCAGCAATATCTGCAACAACGCGATTGCGCTGCACTTTGGGCACTAATTTTACGCCGAAAGTGCCGATATGAGCACCCTCACCGCCTGACGAGGGGCCACGACCACCTCCACTAACTCCACATCTTGTAAATATGGTGATTCTGTCACTCTCTGGTATTTCATCTTTCAAAATATCTTCGAGAGCTTCCATGGCACGAGCAGTCTCCTCTACGCGGGTGCCGACGGGTAGCTCTACCGTTCCCTGAATGAAGCCTGTGTCTTCTTTGGGCATAAACTCACTTCCGAGTAAAGGCACCAAAGACAAACTCCCAATAAACAAAACAAGGGCAGCCATAATAACTATCATACGATGACCAAGCACCCAGGAAAGAACATCGGAGTACCTATTTTCCAGCACTTTAAACATCTGCTCCGTTTTAGAAAAGAACCTGCCGCGCCTGCCTTTTTGCATGGACGCATGCATCAGTGTGGATGAAAGCATAGGAGTAAGGGTAATAGCCGAAAACAGAGATGCAAGCAAAACAACACTTATAACGACTGCAAACTCGGTGAAGATGATCTTGGTGATTCCCTTAACAAAAAGGATTGGAAAAAAAATACATATCGTCGTTAGCGTGGAAGCGGTTATAGCCATCGCCACTTCAGAAGCTCCGTACACGGCTCCTTCTTTCGGACGCTCTCCTTGTTCTCGATGCCGTGTAATATTTTCCAGGATCACAATGGCATTATCCACAACCATACCAATAGCGATTATCATGGCAAACATACTCATCATATTGATTGTATAATCGAGAAAATAAATCAGTATGATGGCTACTATAAGTGAGAAAGGTATCGTAAGTGCAATTACAATAGTCGCCCGCCATTGACGAAGAAAAACAAGAACAACCGACATGGCCAGCAATCCGCCTATCAGCAAAGTGCTGGAAAGGTCGTGAATTGTCCGCTCAATGTCTTCGGATGAGTCCATAACATTTATCACTTTGACGTCAGGTGGCAGATGCTTCTTTAGCTCTTCCATTCTTCTGCGAACCAGCCGGGCCACCTGCACTGTATTTGCCCCAGATTGTTTTTGAACAATTACTATAGCCCCGCGCTGGCCGTTGATTCGGATGTATAGTTCGATCTCCTCGAATCCGTCTTCGACCGTTCCGATATCCGAGAGCTTAACGATGGAACCGTTTCGCGAGGTTAAAACAATCTCGCGCATAGGCTCGACCTGTTTGAACTCACCTGGTACACGAACTAGGTAGTCGGTTAGACCCATTTTGACATTTCCAGCCGAAGTATCTTTATTCTCGTTCATAATGGCCCAAACAACATCCTGAGGCGTGAGCCCATAACTGGCGAGCCTTTCTCTGTCAAATTCAACATTAATCTGACGATGCAAAGGTACATAAGCAGCGGCGGTACCGACTCCGGGCAGCCGTTTTAGTGGGTCTGCAATCTCGTCTTCCAGGATATCTTCGAGGTAAGGATAGCTTTCCTCAGCCATTATTCCATAAACCATAATTGGGAATTGTGATATATCAAATTTCATAACGCGAGGTTCTTCTATTTCGTCCGGAAGCTGCATTTTTGCCATTCCTACGGCGTCTCTAACTTCATTGGCTCTTGTATCCAAGTCCGTTCCCCACTCGAATGCCAGCGTGATTGTTGACATGTCCTCCATTGAGTTGGAGGTTATATGATCCAATTCCGGAACGGTTGAAAGATATCGCTCAAGTATCTCGGTTACTTTGCTCTCTACTTCCTCCGGTGCAGCTCCCGGATATTGTGTTATAACAGTGATAGCGGGCAAATCCATCTCCGGCAGTGAGTCAATAGGCAGTAAGGCCAGACAAAGAGCCCCAACCATCAAAGCGCCGAGAAATATTATAAAAACCGTAATAGGTCTTTTCACCGAAAATTCGGGAAGATTCATTCTCTCATCTCCTGAATGACCTCAATCGCCTGGCCGTCCACTATCTGCCTGCGACCCCGCGTAACGACCAGCTCACCGACTGACAGTCCTTCCAGCACCTCATAATATTCGCTTTGCAATAATCCAAGTTTCACCTCTCGTCGATGTGCTTTACCGCCATTGGCAACAAAGACATACACATTTCCTTGCTCTCTGATCAGAGCCGAATCGGGAACAACTACGGCGTTCTCTCTCTCTTGCAAAACTATCGTCATTCTTGCAAACATCCCAGGCTTTAACCTCATTTCCGAATTGGGAATACGAATCTCTACCTTAGCGGTGCGTGTTGCGGGGTCGACAGCCACGCCAATCCTATAGACGGTTCCCTCAAATACATCCTGCGGATAGGCATCTGCGTTAACATACACCGGTGTCTTACCCGGTACCAACTGGGGCAGATAACGTTCGCCCACACCACCCAGGACCTTCAACGTCTTCATCTGGACGATTCTTATCAGCGGTGTCGACGGCCCGACCATATCGGCTTCGTCAACATATTTGTCTGACACAACTGCCGTGATAGGGGCTTTTATGGTGGCCTTACCAAGAGTGATCTTGGCCGTAGTCAACGCTGCTTCTGCTTGCTTGACGTTTGCCTTGACGACCTCTAAGCCGGCCTTCGCCCTGTCGTACGCCGTACAGGCAGCATCATATTGCTGCTCGGGTATGGCTCCACCTTCACGAAGTCCCTCCATGCGTTTCTTTTCACGCTCGGCATCAGCAAGAGTGACCCGAGCTGTTTCCAAGTTGGCCTGGGCCGTTACAAGTGCTGCCTGGGCCTGCTGAACCGCTGCTTCAAGCACCGAATGCTCAATAACAGCGATAGCCTGACCAGCTTGGATGGAAGTGCCCACATCAATTAGCGTCCCATCCGGCAGACGTAGTTGCTCTAATCGGCCTGCGATTTCGGGTATGATTTCAACGCTCGCCAGAGCCTCGAAAGTCCCGGTAACAGGTATCGTCTCAAAGATATTCGAGGTTCCAATAGGCTCGGCCGCCACTTTTAAAGGGGCCTCCTCCTTGTTGAGACTCTCTGACAAGGTCAAGTCCTTTTGAACTACGCGCATGTACACAAACCAGCCAGCTAAAGACACACAAATTACGATGATCAGAATAACCAATATCGTTTGCAACAGCCCCTTGCCTTGAGCTCTTGACGTTAGGCCTGTGATTTGTCTTTTTCGTGTTCTTTTTCCGGTCATTTTGTCACCGCTTTCTCTTGTTCTTGATAGTCCCAGTCACCGCCAAGCGCCAGGAAAAGATTCACTCTCGTCGTCCAGAGTTGTCCTTTTAAAACTGCCACTTGTTCCTCAGCCATTCTTCGCCGCCGTTCTGATTCGAGAACAGATAGTATCCCCTCCACGCCCCACTGATAACGTTGTCTTGAAAGCTCCTCCGCTGCCAAAACTTCCTTGAGCTGGCGCTCAGTATGCTCAAGCTGTTGTTGCAACATCTGCTCGCTTACCAGCGCATCTTCTACCTCACGCATAGCGGTCAAAACAATTGACGCGTAATTTGCAGCAAGCTCTTCATATCTTGCCTTAGAAGCCTTTATTCCTGCTCGAATCTGACCACCCCTAAATATGGGCTGGGCAAGACTGATGATTCCCGAGTACGTCTCTGAATATTTGTGCCAGACATCATCCCAACGGTCGGCATTTCTGCCGAGATTACCCGTCAACGTCAGATTGGGGAATAACTCTGCTATGCTCGCCCCTATGCGTTCGTTAGCTGCACGCAAGGAAAATTCTGCGGCACTGACATCAGGCCGACGGTCCAGCAGTGCTGCTGGCACGCCCACAGGTACTGGTTCCAAATCCGGCAACTCCCCTAAGGTATGCGGCAGTGGTTGTGATGTTCCAGGCTGTCGTCCTAATAAAACGTCCAATGCGTGATAGGCCATAGCAAGTGACATTTCTATGCTCGGCTCGACTGCTTTAGCCGCCTCAAGGTTCTCGCGTGCAAGTCTCACATCAACAGGTCCAACAAGACCATTGCTGTACCTGCGCTCTACAATCTTCAGTGTCTTTTCGCGACTAACTATGTTTGCCTTTGCTATCTCCAGTTGCTTTTGAAGAGTCGCGATGTTCGTCCTGGCGTTAACCACCGTGGCAATTATTGAATTGATCAGTGCCTGCCCGCTTGCCTCGGCGCTTAGCATATCCGCCCATGCTGCTCTTTCCGAACGCCGGAGCTTGCCCCACAAGTCCAGCACGTACACAACAGAAATGCCTTGTGTCCATGTCGTGTTGATAAAGCTGAACCTGCCGCCTCCGAAGTTGAATGAACGTTTGCTGCGGTCCCTGCTGATGCTATATGAAACATCGGGCCATAGTGGACCGTGACTTTGCGCCAGCGCCGCTTCTGCCTGCAGAACCCGCGCCGCAGCAGCCTTAATGTCATAGTTGTTTTCCAATACCTGTATTACTAGTTGGGCTGTCACCGGGTCGGCAAATCGTTCCCACCATCTGTCAACGCTTGCAAGGTCGTTTACATCCTGGTTATGCTGCCCCGCTCGAACGAAGCTGTCCGCTGCGTCCGCAGCAGTTTCCGGTCGTTTATACTTCGGTCCGACCATACAGCCTGCAAACATGACAAGGCCTGATGCAGACAAAGCAAAACAGAATTTAAATATCTGTCCTTTCATACTGTTTTCTCCCCGGCGTATGCTCTGATTCCTACTGCGGAGAATTTAACGATGTGATCAATCGCTTCAGCAAGATCAAACTGCAATATTTCCGGCTTGCTGGTCTGTCCAAACATGGCTTTGATATGCAACGTTTGCATTAGCTGCCCGACAAAAGACAGAATTATCAACAGAATTTTTGATTCATCCAGACCCGGGCAAATCGATAACAACGCTCCTCGCAGAGCTGTAAATGTCGGTACAACAAACTCTTGTACGAACATGTCTTCAGGCAACCGCCGATCTATCATCTCTCGAGCCATAAGCTTGCCAATCTGAATGCCTTTGTTCTTATCCAAAAGTGGCTGAATAAACGCATTAGCAAAGGATCTCAGAAGCTGCTCTAATTGAGGCTCACCACCCTGGGACATTACTTTCTCGATACTGGCAAGCCGAATGTCACGCATTACGCCGAGTTGACGACGCCAGACCTCCAGATATAGCTTCTCTTTACCGCCAAAATAGTAATTTATCGCTGCGATGTTACAGCCCGCAACTGTTGCAATATCACGGACATGCGTGCCCTCAAAGCCGTGCTCGCAGAAAAGCTCCTCCGCAGCGTCGAGCAGCCTTTCCTGAACGCCCTTTTCAGTATTGTTATTGCTGTTTCCTTCTGTATTGCCTTGCATATCACATCCCTCAAACATCCGTTTTATACAAGAGCTTCATACGATAGTTTAAAACACTTGTTTGAAGTGTCAAGTGAATTTTAAGATTTTTTTTGTCAGCCCTGATTGGACAGTTAGTTTTTTGGGACTCACGTGTAAAAATTTTATAAGTGTATAAGTTATAAGAACATAAGTGCATAAGAGCAAAAGCGCAAAAATCAGCAAAAAATGAGCAGAAACATGCAGAAATGAGCAAAAGTTAGCAAGATATGAGCAAAAATGCGCACTTTTTGAGCAGACATGAAATAGCCGACTTGACTTTGAAAATTTGTGCGTTGGCATGGCATCAAATTTGCTAATGAAAAAATGAAAAGATGTTAAAATGGGCAAGCAATAGCCTTATCGGACGTTGCATTTTGTAGCAGTTTCAATATAAGTTATGGCAGGTTTATTAACCGGGCAGGACCACTCTGATTTAGGGGCGATTGAAAAAACCGGTGAGAGGATAGATGAGAAGTATGAAAGTGGAATACAGAGGGCAGAAGACGGACGGCAGACGACAGAGGGCAGAAGACAGAAGGAACAAATGGTTGAGGAAGACAGAAAAATTTGGCTTTTGTTGGTCGGCTTTGGGTGATACAATTATGCGGTTAGATCAGCAGCGAGTTATATTTTCAGCCGTATTGAAAGTTATCTGTGTATGAAAAAGTGTATAGTAAAAATATGGACTTTTCTAATATTAATTATTTGATAATCAACAGTCAGATACGTTTTTTGTTACTTTTCTGAATGTTTTTCAAAGAATACCTAAGTATCTTAGGTAATATATATAAAACATAAAATAAATGTGTTGGCTTTTTGATGGATTAGAGATGGCATGATGCCTAAGTAACTTAGGTATGGATTTATATATACAAAACTGGTTTAAATAAAACTTGTTTATATTGAACTGGTTTGTATTGAATAATTATAATGAATTAAAGATGGAGGCTTGCTTTTTCAGTATATCCAGATAAACGCTTCGGTCGGATTTTGGTGATACAATTATGAGGTTAAATAAGCAGCGAGTAATGTTTTTCAGCCGTATTAAATCTGAGAGTCGATAGTATATCGTATTGCGTATTGTGTTTTGTTGAGGCTGACTATGTCAGAATTTAATTAAGTTCTTTACTAAAGATATTAAGGTAAATAAGATTCTGAAATCGGTCAGTCCACAGTCCTTGAGACTCCTTTTGGAGGATGGCTTACGCCGTTTGAGTAATAAAAAGTCCGCCAAATAAGCGGCGGATAAATGTTGTATATTATTATATTAGTTTCCAAACAAGAGTAGACACAAGATCAGCCTTCAGGAGGTATCTACAATGGACGCATGGTCGAAATTCTTGAGTGATATTGACAAGGAGACCAAGAAATGCGGTGACATGCCTTTCTTTCGGGGACATACCAACAGCAAGTGGAAACTGCTCCCGAGTCTGTTTCGGAGAAAGTTCTATAAGGTCAACGAATGTGATATGTTCTACGACTACTTGTCATACTCTGGACCCCTTTACGAATCAAATAGGCCTTCTTGGCAGGTCCTATTTGACATGCGTCACTGTGGAATACCCACTCGCTTGCTTGATTGGACGGAGACTCTTGCTGTAGCTCTCTACTTTGCAATCCGCGGCCGAGTCCTGCAGCCAGCGATTTGGATATTGAATCCGTACGAATTGAATGACCGCGTGGCGGGGCTGGGTCTGATCAACCCAATCTCTGACTTGGACTATGATTATTTCTCAGCGTACATCACGCAAAGTGACAACCCGCCGAACGGTCCCCTTGCCATGATCCCACCAAAGCAGAACAAGAGGCAATTTGCCCAGAGGGGTGTGTTTACTCTTAACGGTCGAATACCTGATCCACTGGAGAAGCAATTTCCTGATTGTGTCCGGATGGTCAAAGTTCCGAAGTCGCTCATTCCTAGAATCAAGAGATTCCTGAAGTACTCAGGAGTCAACGAATACTCCATGTTTCCCGATTTTGACGGTCTTGGGAGGTATATCGTTGAAAAGTTCACGGCATGAAACCTGAAAAAAGCAGTGCAGAGCGACATAGGGTTCCGCGCGCCGCGCGGACACGTCCTTCACTTGCGCCCACGCTGGTCGTTATACAGCATGTATAAACTTGAGTGTGCGATCGGCGAAAATGTAGAAAAGATTGATCTGAAAGAAGTTAGAATATGTAACGAGAAGAGGCGGCAATTTACTATACAGAAAGAGACAGTCTGTGCTTGTCGTTTTATGCAGACTGTATAATCATTGTTAGGCGCTTAGAAACATATTGAGGTTATTCAATGACAGTAAATACATGGCCGCGAGATCAATATACAGGGCCAGGGGGTGGGCTCTATACAGGGCCCGGAGGAGGGATGTATACGGGACCTGGTGGGGGAGCATATACCGGACAGGGAGGTGGTATGTATACTGGTCCTGGAGGTGGAATGTACACAGGGCCTGGTGGTGGTCTATACACTGGTCCAGGAGGTGGACTCTATACGGGGCCTGGAGGAGGATTGTACACAGGTCCTGGCGGTGGGCTCTATACAGGGCCAGGCGGCGGCTTATATTCTGGCCCGGGTGGCGGTATGTATACCGGCCCTTGTGAGAATCCTTACCGCAGCAACATTCCGCCATGGTCAGTGTTCATTGAATATCTTGCTATACATGGCATGGCCGATTTAGCTGAACTTATTAGAGAGAATATGCCTTAAATCGTTGATAACCACCTAACAATTCTCTCAAGCGGAAACACCATTGGGCTCTCACATTTGCTCGAGCCCTACGACGCGCCCCTGATGCCAAGCGTTTCTTTCATTCCTTGCCTTCTGGCAATTTCTGGTCAGGGGGCCTTAAAATCCGCCTTGCGGTGAGGTGGTTCATCGGCATTGATTAATGATTATTGATGATTGATTATTGCGGTAGATATCCTTCGACTGCGCTCAGGACAGGTATTGATTAGTTCATAGTTCGTTGTTCGGAGTTCGTAGTTTGTTGTTTGGTGATATAGTATGGGCAATTGCCCTCGCCGCGAGCGGCGAGGCTAAACAAAAACCCCGCGTAAAACGCGGGGCTAAATATAAAGACGAACCCTGCCATAGTGATGGCGGGGCTAAATACAATCCGCACCACAGAATTGAAATTAGTATAATGGTTGTATAAATCCACCGCAGGTGGATAAAATCAGAAATAAATTATTTCAACGTGATATGATAAAAATCGTAACCATCCTTTTTCTTCTTGTCTGCTTGTATATTGTCACAATAAGCGTTGTCAAAAGAAAAAAATCTATACCATGCCCTTGGTGGCTTTCTTTTCTATTAGAAAATCCTTATATGGAATGGATTGCTGGGAGTTCTTTATTAATAAAAAGAGCTGGACTTAAAACAGGAATGTCCGTTCTTGATGTTGGTTGTGGGCCTGGTCGGTTAACAATCCCCTTTGCAAGATATGTTGGCTCCACCGGCAAAGTGATTGCGTTAGATATTCAGGAAAAAATGCTGCAAAAGTTAGAGAAGCGCATCAAGGATAATAATCTAACAAATATTGAAACTATATTAGGCGGTGCTGGTGAAGGAAAAATCCAAGGTGAATATAGTATTGATTGTGCCTTTTTAGTTACAGTGCTTGGAGAAATTTCAGATAAAGAAAAAGCATTAGAAGAAATATACAATGTATTAAAGCCAGGGGGTGTTTTGTCTATAACAGAAGTTTTGCCGGATCCTGATTATCAAAGTTCTAAAACTGTGATGCATCTTGCTGATAAAGCAGGATTTGATATAGCAAAAAAATATGGCAATATAATGTCATTCACGATGATTTTTACTAAATTAGTTCGGTGATATAGAAGGTGGACCTCGACTAAACAGAAAAATTCCAAATCCTAATATCTAAATTAAAATTGTCAAATGCTCAAAACAAAACCCCGCGTAAAAGGAGGGGCTAAATATAAAGACGAACCCTGCCATAGTGATGGCAGGGCTAAATATAACGGCAACCCCGCCATCCATCTTCGGTGAGAGTGCCGGGGCTACGCCGACCCAATGCAGCTTCCAGACCCTCTTCAACGAATCTTTTGCGGACTCTTTCAACAGTTGCGGTTCCAACATCCAGGGCTTGGCTAATAGCTGCATCATTCCAGTCTGGGCCGCCT
>Ga0307427_1000254_pt1 | contig 36946 bp, 27 predicted proteins | sample SalMarWE160190MG_FD_202162 | JGI IMG/M metagenome (GOLD analysis project Ga0307427, IMG submission 202162) | Salt marsh sediment microbial communities from the Plum Island Ecosystem LTER, Massachusetts, United States - WE1603-190 | ecosystem: Environmental > Aquatic > Marine > Intertidal zone >...
CTTTAGGGGTAGCTAGGTAATCGGTGCACCAGGCTTGAACGAAGTGAAAGCGGCACCTTGAGGTGCGGCAAGTAGCAGACCCTTATAGGGTCAGGTCAAGCCACCCGCTATGCGGGTGGTCTTGACTAATCTTAATGATGAGGAGGCTGTTTATTACTTTGCTGAAGGTCGGATGATTTGAATTAAGGTAAAATCGCTATTATCTTACAGGGTAGACTGGATCTTTCAATGGATGTTGTGATTTTTCTGATACGCATCTTGACCGCTGTAGTTGCGCCGATTGCCACAATCGTTTTTGCGATCTTGACAGCCGTCACTGTTGCAAAGGATAAGGGGATACCCCCAGGAGGAGATCGGCATTGCCTGCGGTGTGAGGGTTCTGGGCTTGGGGCTGAGGCGCATTTTCATTTCACTGAGACTCTTAGCAGCCTTCGCGATCGTTCTGTCAGTAGACGACCGGCTCCAAATGGAATCTCTGTCCTGGGAGACGAAACACATTTCATTTGTGACCGCTGCGCTTTTCGTTACATCCGTAATGAGATCATTCAATTGATTTTGATGGTTCTTTCCTATCCCTTCTATCTTTATGTCATCGTGCCAATGTTCGCTGAACAAGGTGTTTTTACCAATTTTCTCATTGAAACACTGCTGGTTGTGCTTTCAATCAGCGGTTTTATTTCTGCTATGGATCTCTACCGTGCCGTTCAACTGGGAGAATCACCGCTGGCTGAAGCCCGGGATCGTGTGGCGATCAATGAACGAAAGAATGCTTTGGGAAAGAAATTTAATTATTACACCCGCATAGGACTCTCCCGATTAAAGAAATAATACTAAATAAATAAAGTAGTAATGGGGATTCTCTTAAAAACCCTCGATTTTTAAGGCTAATATAAATCCATTGTGACTCCGTCATGCTATAATTTATACAACCAATGCGTCCTCATATTTTTGGAGGGGCGCAATTTTTTACCACTTGATCTTATAAGAGTCTTATGTCCTTTGTCCACCTTCATGTCCATTCCACCTATTCCATACTGGATGGTTTCAGCCAGATAAAGCCCCTTGTAAGGCGTGCAAAGGAATACGGGATGCCTGCTTTGGCGTTGACCGATCACGGCACCATGTATGGGACGGTTGAATTTTTTAACGCGGCGGTTGAGGCGGGGATCAAACCGATCATTGGTTTGGAAACGTATCTGGCGCCGCGCAAGATGACGGACCGGGACCCACGGCGCGATAAACGCACTGCGCACCTCTTGCTGCTGGCAGAGAACATGACGGGGTATAAAAACCTGCTCAAGATTGCCTCCGCTTCGCAGTTGGAGGGTTTTTATTACCGCCCAAGAATTGATAAAGCCTATCTGGCATCCCACAATGAGGGCTTGATTGCGACGTCCGGCTGCATTTCGGGGGAGATCCCCCGCGCCCTGTTAAATAACGACCTGGAGCGTGGCAGGAAACGGCTGGATTGGTACCTGGATGTATTTGGTCGAGATCGCTTCTTCCTGGAATTGCAATCGCATGACATCAAAGGATTGGCGCAAACCAACCAACGCCTGATTGAACTCGGCAACCAGTTCAATGTCCAATTTGTCGCAGCCAATGACGTGCATTATATCAATAAGGAAGATGCTCGATTGCAAGACATTCTGCTGGCGATTCAAACCGGCAGTCTGCTTTCAGATCCGGACCGGATGCGCATGGGGGATGATTCCTATTATCTGCGCAGCCCTGAAGAAATGAAGGCTTTGTTTGGAAATATCCCTGGCGCCATAGAAAACACGTTGAAGATCGCTGAGCGCTGCAATGTTGATCTTTCTCCAACGGGATATCACCTTCCCTTGTTCACAGTTCCCGAGAATTTTATAACCCAGTCCTACCTGCGTCATCTGTGTGATGAGGGATTAAGGCGAATCTACGGCGATCGCGCTGATGACCCGGAAATCCGCGAGCGGCTGGATTATGAGCTTGATGTGATCCATGATATGGGTTTTGACGCTTACTTCCTGATCGTTTGGGACCTGTGTAAGCACGCCAAGGAGCGGGGAATCTGGTATAACGCCCGCGGTTCAGCTGCCGGTTCGTTGGTGGCTTATACCCTGGATATCAATTTGATTGACCCATTGGAACACGATTTGTTGTTCGAGCGGTTTTTGCAAAAGGGGCGCGTCAACATGCCCGATATTGATCTTGACTTCCAGGATGACCGTCGGGCGGAGATGATGCAGTATTGCGCAGAAAAATATGGCGAGGACAAGGTTGCGCAAATTATCACCTTCGGCACCATGGGCGCTCGCGCTTCCATCCGGGATGTCGGTCGGGTGATGGATATCCCCATCTCGGAGGTGGATAGAGTTGCTAAACTAATCCCTGCTATTCCCGGCAAGCCTGTGACAATCCAAGGCGCCTTGGAAGAATCAGCAGAACTGCGTCAGCTTTATGATTCCGCAGATTTTTACAGGGAGTTGATCGATACCGCCAGTAAAATGGAGGGCACGGTCCGCAATGCCGGAACCCATGCCGCCGGCGTGATCATCACGGACAAGCCCATTATCGAATATGTCCCCCTGCATCGGCCCACCAGCCAATCTGAGGATAATCCCATTAACACCGTCACCCAATATGAGATGTCGATTATTGACCATCTAGGGCTGCTTAAGGTGGATTTCCTCGGGTTGGTGACCTTGACGATTATGTCCCGTGCTTGCGACTTGATCAAGATACGGCATGGGGAGGAATTCGATCTACGCTCAATCCCCACTGATGATCCCGAAGTCTTCGACTTCATCAGCCAGGGGCACACCACCGGCATGTTCCAGCTTGAAGGTTCGGGGATGACTCGTTATATCACAGAGATGAAACCGAAGGAACTGGAGCATGTGATCGCCATGATCGCACTCTACCGCCCCGGCCCCATGCAGTTCATCCCCGATTACATCAACCGCATGCACGGCAAGGAAAAACCGACCTACCGCCATCCAGCCTTAGAGCCAATTTTCAAAGATACTTTCGGCATTCCGATTTACCAGGAACAAATCATGCAGGCTGCTATGCAGTTGGCTGGGTATGAAGCCAGTGAGGCGGACAGCCTGCGCAAAGCCATCGCCAAGAAAAAGTTGAAGCAGTTGGAAGTGCATCGCAAGAAATTCATCAATGGAGCACAAGAACACGCGGGTATAGACAAGTGCGATGCTGAAATGATCTTCAAGGATTGGGAAGATTTCGCCCGTTACGGTTTTAATAAGAGCCATGCGGCTGATTATGGTGTGATCGCTGTGCAGACTGGTTATCTGAAGTATCACTATCCTGTTGAATATATGACCGCGCTGCTTTCCGCATGGAAAAACGACACGGACAAAATCTCCACGTATGTTGCCGACTGCCGCGCCATGGGCATTGAAGTCTTGCCGCCGGATGTCAACGTTAGCGAGTATGACTTCAGCATTGAAGACCGTGAGGGCGCTGATCCGGCGATCCGCTTTGGTCTGGGGGCAATTAAGAATGTTGGGCAGAACCCAGTGAATCTGATCCTTGAGGCTCGTATTGACGGCCCCTTTGAAGACCTGACGGATTTTTCTCGCCGTGTTGACCTCCATCAGATTGGACGACGTCCGATGGAGTGCTTGATCAAGGTGGGCGGACTGGACCGGTTTGGGCTACGCCTGGCGTTACTCCAGGATCTGGAACGCATTATCGCTGTCAGCAGCAGCTTTTTCCGCGCCAAAGAAGCGGGTCAGATGATGCTCTTTGATGCTTCGGATGCCATTGACGACAGGATTGAATTGCATGAAGCCCCTCATATCGATAAAAGGGAGGAATTGAACTGGGAACGGGAGCTGATCGGTTTATATGTATCTGATCATCCTCTTGCCCCCTATCAGGAGATCTTTGCTGAAAGGGTGACCCATTTCTCTCATCAATTGGCGGAAGCTGGGGAGAATGAAAGGGTGATCGTGGCTGGCATGGTCGACCGTTTCCGGCAGCATCTGACGAAAAATGGCAATAATATGGGCTTCGCCACGCTGGAAGATTTATACGGTAAGATTGACCTGGTCATCTTTCCACAGGTTTGGGAGAAGTATTATCACTTATTGGAGATGGACTCCGTATTGCAGGCGGAGGGGCGGGTGGATGCCAAGCAGGGCGATCCGAAAGTGTTGGTGGACCAACTCAATCGGATATCGCTTGATGACCTCGCTGGGGGCGTGGAATCTGAGGGGGGAAGTGAAGGCGCTGTCTCAGCTGAAGAAGAGATGCTGGAAGATTACCTTCCTGATCTGCCTTTTGAGGAAATGGATGAAGCTGAGTCGGGTTCGTTGGATAACGATATCCAACCTTCGGTTCCCAACTCTTTAAACGAAGGCAACAGCACGGACAGATCTCATCCTACACCATCGCCCATGGTTGGTAAAGGGGTAGCAATTCAAAGCCGGAACGATACGGCATTTCAAGATCAGGAAAGTCGAACACCTGAGAATACCAGTTACAAAACCGCTGTCTCGCCACATTTAGACTCCAATCAAGTATATTCTGTCCCAGTGGTGGAGATAGAGGTGCAGGAACGCCCCGAGCCAAGAGAGTATTACGTTTTCAAAGCTCCGCCGAAGGCAGAGCTGCTGCCGCGTCAAGATCAGCAACCACGCTGTATTTATATCACTTTGGATTCCTGCGGCGATAAGAACAAGGATGTCCTTAAATTACGCCGAATTCATGACATTCTCGTTTCACGCCCAGGCAGGGATAAATTTATCTTCCGCGTATGTGAGAACGGATGGATTTACGAAATTGACTTTCCAAACACGACCACCGGTCTTACGGATACGTTAATCAGCAAGCTTGAAGGGATGATGGGGGCTCATAATATCGATATTGCCCAATTGTATTAAAAATCACACAATTTGAATTTCCTTTTTGGTTTTAGTAATAATAAATGGGGCGTGGGGTAACTATTGCTAGTTATTTCTGGTAAAATCCAGGTGAATTTATAGAAAGCTGAGTGGATGAATCATGTCTCGCATTAATATTGACTTGAATCCGGTGACACATGTGACTGTGGACGCCATTGGACAGCCCGGCGAACGCGTGTTTTACCTTCAAGGCAGGAATGCCGATCAGGTCATTACTCTATTGGTTGAAAAATTCCAAATCCAAACGCTGGCGTTAGCGGTCGAAAACTTGATGTCAGAACTGCGTGAAAAAATGCCAGACCTGCTGGATGCTGCTCCCGAATATAAGGAAGAGGATATGACGCTTGATCCTCCTCTCGAACCGCTCTTCCGGGTTGGCGAACTGAGCCTTGGCTATGACCCTGGGAAGGATTTACTGGTCCTGATCGCCAAAGAAGTGCCGATGGGCTTGTCGGATGCGGAAGACGACGATGGTCCCAGCGAGGTGCGATTCTGGTGCACGCGTTCACAGCTTTGGGCGCTGGCCAGGTGGGGGATTGAACTTGCCAGCCGAGGACGTCCGGTTTGGCCTTCTACAGGCGAACCGATCCTTCCGCCCGGAGAATTCTCGCCCAAGAACAACGGGCACAAAACCTCCCCCTGAAAATTTTCATCATGATAGATAAAGATTTCATTCTTTCAGCGCTGAAAGATGGGGAAATGAAACTGGAAGGACGCTTCATTTACGGTTCCAATTACACATTCATGGCGGGCGTAGCCTACCAGGGGCAAACCTTGACGGCAGTTTACAAACCCCTGCAGGGTGAGCAGCCGCTGTGGGATTTTCCCGCCCAGACCCTGGCGCACCGTGAGGTAGCGGCTTATCTGGTCAGTGAAGCTTTGGGGTGGGATTTGGTTCCTCCGACGGTTTTACGCAACTCGGATGCCCCAATGGGTTCAGGCACCCTGCAGATCTTCATTGAACACGATCCCGAATACAACTATTTCACCTTCGATCAAGCACAGAAACGGCATATGCCAAAGGTGATGCTTTTTGACCTGCTGATCAACAACGCTGACCGCAAAGGGGGGCATTTGCTGATTGATCCATCCGGCGACCTGAAACTGATTGATCACGGATTATGCTTTCATGTAGAGGATAAATTACGGACGGTTGTTTGGGACCATGCCGGGGAACCAATCCCCAAAGTTTTGTTAGCGGATGTTGACAAGGCTCTGATGCTGCTCTCCCTTGGAAAATCACTTTATCAAGGACTCAAGCCGCACCTTTCGGAAGTTGAGATCACTGCCCTTCGTGAAAGAGGTCAGGCGCTTGTGGAAAGCGGTATGTTTCCCCGACCGCCGGAGGATCGGCGTGCTTATCCCTGGCCCTTGGTATAATGGGAGACCTGATATGACATCAAATGATCCCACTTTAATTATTCATAACGCCTCTCAACTCCTGACGCTTGTCGGCGGTCCACAGCGCGGGCATCGCCTTGGTGATCTGGGAATCATTGATAACGGAGCGGTTGCCATCAACGATGGCCAGATTTTAGATGTAGGCAGGAGCGAGAACCTGCTGGCGCGCTATCCCGACTGCGAAGCTCTGGATGCCAGTGGGCGGGTCGTCATGCCCGGATTTGTGGATCCGCACACCCATCTGGTATGGGCTGGAGATCGGGCAGCGGAATTCAGCATGCGCTTACAGGGCAAAACATATATGCAGATCCTGGCGGCTGGCGGGGGAATTTTGTCCACCATGCGTGCCACCCGCGCTGTGTCTGTGGTAGACCTTATCCAACAGACAAAGCCCCGCGCCTGGGATGCCTTTATCCACGGTACGACCACCATTGAGATCAAGACGGGCTATGGGTTGAACCTCGCGGATGAGCTGAAGCAGCTAAAAGCCATCCTAGAGCTGGACCGTGAAGTCCCAATCGACCTGGTTCCGACGTTTTTAGCTGCCCATGCCATCCCGCCGGAATATGAGGCCCAACCCGAGGCTTATGTGGATCTGATTTGCACTGAGATGCTGCCCGAGTTACTCGCCTGGTGGGGTTCAAATGCGGAGGATCGTCCCCTGCCTTTTTTGGACGTCTTTTGTGAGAAGGGCGCCTTTGACCTGGCGCAGTCCCGGCGGATTTTGGAAAGAGCGCAGGGCTTGGGCTTTCCCCTTAAGATTCACGCTGATGAATTTGAGAACCTGGGTGGGGCAGCTTTGGCGGCTGAGCTGGGCGCGGCGTCCGCTGACCATCTGGTGAAGACCTGTCCACAGGACATTGAGGAGTTGGCGGCATCAAGCACGGTCGCTGTCTCGCTGCCGGGGACGCCTTTTGGCCTGGGAGAAGACAAGTATACGCCTGCCAAAGCGATCATTGAGGCAGACGGCTTGCTGGCGCTGGCAACCGACACCAATCCGGGGACGGCGTGGTGCGAATCCATGCCGTTTATAACGGCATTAGCCTGCCGGAAGATGGGCTTGACCCCTGCTCAGGCCATTGCCGCCTCGACGATCAACGCGGCAGCTGCGCTCAAGCTAGAAGAAAGCATCGGCTCCATTGAGCCTGGCAAGCAAGCTGACCTGCTCATCCTGAAAGTAGAAGACTACCAACATCTAGGGTATCGTTTCGGCACCAATCTTGTAGCTACTGTGATCAAACGGGGCAGGGTTTATGTCGTAGAACCACCTGCGCCAACCAATAGATGATCAATGGAAGTTGTTGAATGATGTCTGAAACTATTCATAATATTCTGTATGTTATTGCTGGTGGGATACTTCTGGTGCTAGGCGTGGTGTTCCTCCGCTTTATCCTAAAATTTGCCTGGAAGGCTGTACGGATAATCTTATTACTTTTATCTGCCCTGCTGATTGCGGGTTATTTCTTTGGCGTTTTAGATATCTCACTCCAGTTTTGAACCTAAGGAATTTTACACCTATGAAACCTGTCACTATCGAAGAGGCAAAAGGGTGGTATACAGATGCTGACCCTGTGCACGATTTTGATCACGTTTTAAGGGTCTACCGCCTGGCGGAACGATTGGCTGAGGTGGAGGGGGCGGATTTGAGGATTGTGCGGGCGGCGGCGCTGCTGCATGATTCCCGCGGCAGTGCACCCGGCGGGGATGGGGAGGATCGGGCGGGACATCACATTGCTTCTGCATTATTTGCTGGTGAGATCTTGCGGGAAAAAGGCTGGCTGGAAGAGGATATCAAAGCTGTTCAGCACTGCATCCGCACCCACCGCTTCCGCGGAAAAGAGGATGCGCCGGAGACATTGGAAGCGAAGGTGCTCTTTGACGCTGATAAATTGGATGTCTTGGGCGCCATTGGCGCGGCGCGCACCATTGTCTATGCTGCGCTAGACGGTCAGCCGGTGTATGCCGAACCCTCTGAGCGTTTCCTGGGAACGGGCGAGAAAGAACCCGGCGAGCTGCATTCTTCCTATCATGAATTTTTATTCAAACTCCGCCATGTAAAAGACCGTATATTTACTGAGAGCGGGAAGTCCCTGGCAGAAGCCCGCCATGCTTACCTGATGGGTTTCTACGAACAGCTTCAGGCGGAAGTACGAGGGGAGCGGTGAATCGGCTTCCAATAAACATCAATTTCAGACTATACTTGACTTAAACCTCGTGCACCCGTCACAGGAGTGTTTTCTATGAACATGTGTATTATCCACGATTGGCTGACCACCTATGGGGGTTCAGAATTGGTTTTAAAGAACCTTCTTGAAATCTGGCCTGAAACGCCGGTATATACACTGGTTTATGATGAAAATGGAAACTGCCGTGATATTATTCAATCCACTGAAGTTCGGGGATCTTTCATCAATAAGTTGCCTTTTGCCAAACGTAAACACCGCTCATATCTGCCGTTGATGCCGCTGGCGATTGAGCAGTTTGACCTCTCTGGGTATGACCTTGTGCTTTCGGACAGCCACGCGATTGCTAAGGGTGTGATCACCGGCCCCGACCAGCTTCATATCAGTTATATCCATACCCCTGTGCGGTATGCCTGGGACTTGCAGCATCAATACCTAAAGCATGCTCACCTGGAACGGGGTTTGCGCGGTTTCCTGGCGAAAGCATTGTTGCATTACATCCGTCTGTGGGACATGCGCACAGTCAGCGGGGTGGATCATTACATTGCCAATTCAAAATACATCGCGCAGCGGATTTGGAAGCTGTACAAACGTGAAGCAAAGGTCATCCATCCGCCCGTTGAAATTGACCGGTTTGAGGTTCAGGAAGTTAAAGAGGATTTCTATTTGACCATTTCACGCTTGGTTCCCTACAAGAAAGTGGATGTGATGGTGGAGGCCTTCAAGGATATGCCGGACAGGCGCTTGGTGGTGATCGGCGATGGGCCTGAGTTAAAATTATTGAAGAAGATGGCATCGGAGAATATCACCTTCCTGGGCTTTCAAAGCGATCAGGCTGTTGAGGATCACTTGCAGCGCGCCAGGGCTTTTGTTTATACTGCTGAGGAGGATTTTGGCATTGTGCCAGTGGAAGCTCAGGCTTGCGGGACGCCCGTGATCGCTTATGGCAAGGGCGGCGCGCTGGAAACGGTGATTGAGGGGGAAACAGGGTTGTTCTTCCGGGAACAGACACCGGAAGCATTGATCCAGGCTGTGGAAACCTTCGAAAATCAAGGGGAATGGGATAGTCAAGCCATTCGCCGCCATGCAGAAGGATTCAGCAAGGAACGATTTAAAGGAGAGATTCGTTCCTTTGTCGAAGGAAAAACGGCGCAGTTCTTCGAAGCATAATTCGAGGTTTATTAAGTTGATGAGAATGATTAGGATGAGAACAGATGGCAGATAAAGGACATCGGCAAGGCATAAACAAAGTGTTATTGGAAAACCGCAGCCCTGTGGTGAATGTCCTCTTGGTGCTTGTGGATATCGTGACCATCAGCTTTGCGGTGCTCCTGTCAGCCGTCATCCGCTATCTGTTAGCGCCCGTGATGGGTGGTGAGGTGAACTGGCCCCTAATCTTTAACGGGCTGATCTTTTATGTCGTTATGGCGCTGATCATGGCCTGGCTGAACGGCCTTTATCCAGGGTTTGGCTTGGCGGCAGTTCATGAGATGCAAAAGGTGCTGTATGTCGTTTCATTGGCGACGATCTTTCTGGGTGTGTTTCTCTTTCTACAGCAGCTGGCCCTGGCCTATTCTCGTTTTATCTTCCTCCTGACCTGGTTCCTTTCCGCTTTGTTCATGATGCTGGGCCGGTTCGCCCTGCGCAATGTGTTCTCCCGTTTTGAATGGTGGGGTATCCCTATCGCCGTTATCGGCTCCCAGGAACACGCTGCGCCCGTCATTGAACAGATGCTTAAGAACCGCAGGGTGGGATTCCGCCCTGTTTGTTTTTACGATCTGGCAAGTAATTCAGCTTCATCTGATCTTGACATTCCAACCATGACCGCAAAAGGGGAATTGAAGGCTTTTATTGCGGATTCAGGGATAGAGCACGTCATATTCACCGATTCTTTAGAGGATATCCAGAAATTTAACATTCATTGGATACGGGACGTTTTCCAAAATATATTATTTATCCTCAACATCGCACCCTTTGGGTCTTTATGGGTGCGGACGATTGACCTGCATGGGACATTGGTAATTGAGACCAATTATCATCTGTTGAATAAGCGTGAGACCATTATCAAACGTGTGCTGGATATGATCCTCACATTTTTACTGCTTTTAGTAAGCTGGCCTATCTTCCTGTTGTTGGCTTTGCTCATCAAAATTGACTCCAGAGGCTCTGTGCTCTATACGCAAAAACGCCTTGGTCAGGATGGTGAATTGTTCGACAGTTATAAATTCAGGACGATGTATAAAAACGCAGAAGACAAGCTTAAGGATCTGCTGGCTGAAGACCATGAAGCATATCTGGAATATGAGAAGTATCATAAACTCGCCAATGACCCTCGCATCACGCGCGTCGGTAAATTTCTCCGCCGATACAGTTTGGATGAACTACCGCAGCTTATTAACGTGGTCAAAGGGGATATGAATCTGATCGGCCCCAGGAGCTATCTGCCCCGAGAACTTCCCGATATAGGTGAATATGCCAATATTATCCTGAAAGTCAAGCCCGGGTTGACCGGCTGGTGGCAGGTCATGGGGCGCAATGCTACTTCGTTTGAAGAACGCATGCAGCTTGATGAATATTACATCAGCAATTGGTCAATCTGGTTGGATATTTATATTATCATCAAGACAGCCTACGTTTTGATTTCCGGCAAAGGGCTGTGATCTTCCTAACATTTCTCCCCACATCAACAGAGGAAGGCAGAGAATCCCATCATAAAAATAAATTTGAATTTAAGGTAAAATTCGGGCTGTGGTCAACAAAGATTGACGAACAGACTGAAAAGGAGCTTGATTGAATTTTAAGTCGTTGTGTATCATCGGCATGGGTTATATTGGGTTGCCAACAGCCAGTGTCTTTGCCGGCAATGGCTTGCACGTGATTGGGATGGACGTTAACGCCGATATCATTGACGGATTGAAGGCTGGAAAACTGCACATCTTTGAACCCGGTTTGCGACAGTGGGTATTCGACGCTCTGGAGAGCGGACATCTGGAGGTTTCTGAGGCTGTGCAGCCTGCTGATGCCTTCATTATTGCCGTCCCCACGCCGTTTTATGAGGATAAGCGAGCTGACCTGAGTTACGTTATCTCAGCGACTCAATCTATCGTTCCACACCTCAAACTGGGAAACCTGGTTGTTTTGGAATCCACCTCGCCGCCGCGCACCACGGTGGATATTGTGGCACCCATTCTGGCGGAATCTGGGTTGAAGGCCGGCGAAGATTTTCTCCTGGCCTACTCACCAGAGCGGGTCCTACCCGGACGCATATTGCAGGAATTGGTGGATAACCCGCGAGTCATTGGCGGTGTCAACCGGGCTTCAGCCGAGGCAGGGCGTGATCTCTATCGAACCTTTGTTAAAGGCGACATCATCCTGACCGATGCGACCACAGCAGAGATGGTCAAGCTGATGGAGAACACCTCACGAGATATCAATATCGCTATTGCCAATGAGTTTTCCCGCCTGGCTGAGAAATTTGACGTGGATATCTGGGAAGCGATCAGCATTGCTAACCTGCATCCCCGGGTGGACATTCTGCGGCCGGGCGTGGGCGTGGGCGGGCACTGCATCAGTGTGGATCCCTGGTTTCTGGTGGAAGCAGCGCCGGAAACAGCCAGGTTGATCAAATCTGCGCGAGAGGTTAACGATGCCCAGCCAGCCTTTATTGCCGATTTGGTGGAAAAAGCCAGCGAAGGACTATTCGGTAAAACCATCGCATTGTTAGGTTTATCTTTCAAGCCCAACGTAGATGACCTGCGCGAGAGTCCGGCGGTAAAGCTGGCACACATCCTGAAGGATAAGGGTGCGCGGGTCGTAGTTTTTGAACCTTTCAAACCGGATGCTGGCATTGTGGATGTCCAACAGGTTGACAGTTTGGAGACGGCTCTGATCGAGGCGGATGTGGTTCTGTTGGCGGTTGCCCATGACCAGTTCCGAGATCTGAAACCGCAGGAGATTCGCAGTAAGACCGAAGCTGGAGTAGTATTTGACGCAGTGAGCGCCTGGGATAAGGCGGATTGGGAGAAGGCGGGATTTCGGTTTTATGGGTTGGCGAGGAAGTATTAATCAGGATTCTTATTCTCAAAGTCAAAATAAAAACAAGGGGAGGAGCACATGCTCGGTGCCATGATCGGCGATATTGTCGGCTCTGTGTATGAGTGGCATAACATTAAAACCACGGATTTTGTTTTATTCAAATCAAACTCGACATTCACGGATGACACGGTCCTGACGGCCGCCACAGCAAAAGCGCTGATGACGGGTATGGACTATGCGGAAGCCTATCAAGATTTTGCACGGCGTTATGAGGGGCGCGGGTACGGCGGCAACTTCAGCCGCTGGATTTGGGCGGAGGATCCGCAGCCCTATAACAGTTGGGGCAACGGTTCGGCCATGCGGGTCAGCCCGGTGGGATTTGCCTTTGACACGGCGGCGGAGGTGCTGGCGGAGGCGGAACGCAGCGCATCCGTGACGCATAACCACCCCGAGGGCATCAAAGGCGCGCAGGCGACCGCTCTGGCGATTCTACTGGCGCGGCAGGGGGCTTCGCAAAGTGATATTCGGCGAGAAATCGCTGATAGGTTCGATTATGATTTGAATCGCAAGTTGATTGACATCCGCCCAGGCTATGCCTTTGATGTCTCCTGTCAGGGCTCGGTGCCCGAAGCGATCATCGCCTTTCTGGAGTCGGAGAGCTATGAAGATGCGATCCGGAAAGCGATCTCCCTGGGCGGGGACAGCGACACCATCGCCTGCATTGCCGGTGGAATCGCGGAGGCTTTTTATGGGGGCGTGCCAGAGGAGATCGCCGCTGAGGGCCGGGAGCGGCTGCCGGGGGAGTTTGTTCAGATATTAGATGATTTTATGGAATTTATTCAATAAAAATTAGATCATCTTTTTCTTGTCATTGCGACAAGCTGAGTGCGCTCAACGCACATCGGCGAAGTGCCAGGCGAAAGGATTCGCCGGCCGAGCGCAACGGAAGAAGCAATCTGAGAATAGCATAATTCACGAAAGTGTATATCCAATACTATTAACTTATGTAGTGCAAGTCTTGGATTGCTTCGTTGCACCCTACGGGTGCTGCCTCGCAATGACAGAATCCTCACTGTGTGGCGCAGGCGATGCAGGGGTCAAAGGCGCGCACGACGCGGCCGACCGCCTTCTCCAATTCCAGGTCAATCGCTTCGCCGCTCACATAGCGCTCACCGGCCACCTTCAAGGCGCGTTCTATCGCCAGCATATTGTGCACGGTGGGGATGATGAACTCGGCATCCTCAATCAAGCCGTCCTTGACGGTGTAATGATGGATCAGCGGGCCGCGCGGGGCTTCAACCAGGCCGTAACCCTCCCCATCCTTAAGTGAATAGGGTACAGAGGTGTCTTCATATAATAAGTCTTTAGAGAGCATCTCGATAGCGCGCTCAAAGGCGTACACCAATTCTATGCCGCGGCACAGGTCAAACAACAGGATGGGGTGGGCGGGCTTGCCGAAGGTATGCGTCAATTTATCTAGATACTCATCCGCCAGGGGTGTCCCCATGGAAAGTGCCAGGTTAATCCTCGCCAGGCTGTTGGCGCGCATGACTTCGCCCTGATAGCTGGTTTGGCCAGCGTAACTGTATTCCGTTTCCTGATAATCCAGATAATCCCTGAAGTGATGTGGGGCAAAGCTTGCCCTTTCCACGCCGTCAGGACCCAAGACACGGATCGTGTTACTGTTTAATTGCGGGCGGGTTGTGCCAGTTGATGCGATGTAGAAGGCAGGCTGGTCGTCCCCCCAGGTGCCGATGCGCTCCTTCATGGCCATGGACATATCCCAATATTCGTCAAACAAGGTGCAGGCTACGGGAAGCAGTTCTTCCAACTCTGCCAACATCTTATCAGCATCTTTCCGTTCAATGCCGCTGGTCACGCCCCCAATGATGGCTTTGATGGGGTGGATGAATTGGCCGCCGGCAAGGGTGATCAGATGGGTGCCGACCTGGCGCACCTTCAACGAGCGCTGCGCCAAGCCGAGCTGCTTTTCAGGGTCGGCTTCGCTTTCATCCATTTGGAAAATGCTGCTGGCGCCGACACGGTCTGGCATGGTGAAGATAAACAAGGAGGTTGCCTGATTCTGGATCAATTGCCCCAGCAGCAAGAGTTCCCTTATCTCTTTTGCCAGGTCCGGCGGCTCAACCTCAAAGATGTCTTCCAGGGCTTTTACCGAAGCGACGTGATGGGCGGTGGAACATACCCCGCAAATGCGCGGTGTGATCACGGGCATTTGTTCCGCTGGCGTGCCTTGTACGAAATAGCGAAAGCCGCGCATCTCTATGGCCTGAAACTGGGCTGCCACAACCTGCCCATCCTGAACTTCTATTTCAACACGGGCGTGTCCTTCAATACGACTGAGGGGAAATCTGAGCGTTGTCATCTTAGAGTATCTTCTCCTTCGGGCGTGGTGGACGATCGCCGTTCATATAATCCGTGAATTGGAACACAAACAGGGATAACTGCGGGGAATGCAGGGCTTCGTGAATTTCCTCAGGGGGAATGTCCGTCAACCGCTCAAACACTTTTTGAACGCGGTCGAACCATACCTGGGATGGTTTTTCGATATAAGCATCCGAAGGCCCCCGGCAGCCCACACAGGGATGTCCGGGTCGTGTGCAAATTGCTCTACAGCCGCCTCGAGTGGAGGAGCCGAGGCACAGATAGCCCTGATTGATCAAACAGATATCCGGCAAAACTTCGCCCTGCTGGAACCCGAGCAGGTGTCTGGGGCGCATATCTTTGAGCTTTTTCCGACCGCATTCGATACAGACGATGCTGCTTCCGTCAAACCCTTCAGGGTCGGTCAGGGCGGCCATGAACAACTCCGGTGTAGGCGGGCAGCCGGGGAGATAGAGGTCTACATCCACAAAGGTGTCAATGGGATGGCTCTTGGGGAGTAGATGTGGGAGGTGGTGGCGATTTGATTGTGCCATGAACAACTCGCGAACTTCGTCGCGGTCGCCCAGGTTAGCTACGCCGCCGGAAATGGCGCAGGTGCCGACGGCGATGACCTTATCTACTATCTCCGCTGCACGCTTTAGATTATAGACATCCTCATCATTGCGGACGCCGCCGCTGACCAGGAGGATCTCGGTATCCGCTGGGATGCGGTGTGTGGAGGTGACAAGGGGCATATAGACCAGTTGATATTTTTCCACCCACTCTGAGGCATTAATCAGTGCTACCTCGCAGCCAGCACAACCGGAGAGCTGCAGGACAGCGAAACGCGGTAAAGTTTGTTTTTGAGAGGTCATCCGTTGGTCCTTTCCGGATAAGGCACGGGTTATCCACATTTATCCACAGGTGTGGATAAATGTTTGTGAAAAAGCATTCTAATATAACCTGAGTTTCAAATAAAAATGGTTACAATAATAGAAGCGTTAATGCAACCAAAATAATAAATATACTGAACCTGATATTCACCTCAGGTTATTACCACAATTTTTAAGGCTTCCCCTCAAGAAGCGAAGCGACGCAGCCCCCGCAGGGGTAAAGGGGAAGCTGTCTGCGGAGCAGACTGATGAGGTGGTGCAAACTCAAAGAACACCTCATCCGACACTGCGTGTCACCTTCTCCTCAAGGAGAAGGCTTTTCTATGTTTTGTACCTAATCTATTCCATTACTCCGAAATCTTCAGGTTACTATAATTTTACTGTAAAGCGATTGTGTTTGCCTTGATTCCGGTTGAGTGATTAACAATATGAATTGGGTATACTAAAATGGAGCGTCAATAAATACTGATTTTAGAAAAGATAGGCGATGAAACCAACCTTAGAATTTATTACAGAATTAGCTTCAACAGCAGGCAATATTTTGCAAAGCTTTATTGGCCAGGATTTGGATGTGCGGCATAAGAGCCGCACCGATCTGGTAACTCGGGCGGATCACGCCTCCGAGAAGCACCTGATCACCAGCATCCGCAAAGCTTTTCCAGATCATGCTATCAATGCCGAAGAATCCGGCGAATGGGAGGGGGCGGCAGAACATCAATGGTTCATTGATCCCCTGGATGGAACGCTGAATTACGCGCACGGGGTGCCTATTTATGCTGTCTCAATTGGTTATGCCTTTCAAGGTGAAATGGAATTGGGCGTAGTTTATGACCCGACTCGGAAGGAATATTTTTGTGCAGAGCGCGGCAAAGGCGCGACATTGAATGGCGAACCCATTCATGTATCTCAATTTGAGGATTTAATTGACTGCATGCTGGTCACGGGCTTTCCCAACGATATTTGGAGATCGCCGGATGATAACACTGCCAACTTCATAGCGTTTTCAAAAAAGACACAGACCGTCCGCAGGTTGGGTTCTGCAGCATTGGATTTTGTCTATGTGGCAGCGGGACGGTTGGATGGCTTTTGGGAGATTGAAATTTTCCAATGGGACGTGGCTGCTGGGGGGTTGATTGTACAGGAAGCCGGCGGCGTCGTTACCGATGTCTTTGGAGATCATGATTTTTTGAAAAAACCGGTTAGTATTGTGGCCGCCAACCCGGTCATTCACCGTAAAATGCTGGATACGTTGGAAGAGGTACGTAACACAAACGCGTAAAAGGATCATGATTAAAACAAAAATACCGCTGGTCACATCTCCGTGATCAGCAGTATAAGTTTTTAAAACTTGAGTTACCGGCGATTGGTCGGGGTGTGTAAAACGAAATACCCTGTGCTCTGAGCGGAAGTTGGTAGCAGGAGATTTTCATTATTTCTCACAGAGTTTGTTGCGAATTGTGGTTTATATGGGGACAAGAATGTGAGCACCATGGCAGCCAGGGGCAATATCACAGACCCTAAAAAACTCACATTCTGACTCTTTTGATGTCAATTCATGAATTTTAGTCACATTAACCCACTTTTCTTAACTTAATCCTACCCTCTCAAGGCAAATTCTTGATAGAATAAAGGGATCTCAGGGAGGTCGTTTTACGATGGAAGAAACTTCTCAAGGAGTTACTAGATCACCTTTTCAGGGCTTTATGCCTTTCTTCTGGATGGCATTGGCTTTCACAGTGGGCATTCTGCTTGCGGATTGGATCATGGTCTCGCCTTGGCTTTGGGGTGGGGGTGTGGTTCTATGTCTCCTCGCGTTATTTCTTGGGCTTGCCCTGCCAAAAACCCTGACCATAACGCATCTTTTGAGACGCTGGACAGAGATTGATCGCTGGTTGCCGGGCGCCGTCCTAGCCGCGATATTCTTTTTAGGTGCTTGGCGGTATGCAGCAGCCCAACCCATGATCACACCAAACCATGCGGCTTATTACAATGACCGAGGTAAGGTGCAGGTGGTTGGGAAGGTTGTTGATTATCCTGAAATTCGTGACAATACCATTAACCTGGTTGTCCAGGTGCAATCATTATCTCTTCCAGGGAGCGGGTCGCAGAGAATCAGAGTGGCCAACATGCAAGGTTTGGTCCTGGTCCAGGCACAACCCGGGGGCGATTGGGCCTATGGCGATATGCTGCGAATCACAGGAGAATTACAAACCCCCTATGAGAGCGCGGACTTCTCCTATCGAGCGTACCTGGCGCGTCAAGGCATTCTCAGTTTGATGCCCTATGCGCATGTGGAGAAAGTCAATTCTGGCGAGGGTACCCCTATCAAAAGCTTTCTCTACAGGGTTAGCAATCAGGGGTATGAAACGCTGCAAAACCTTTTCCCTCCCCCGGAATCCGATCTTTTGTCCGGCATCCTTCTGGGGAGGGATGAAGGGCTATCACCAGATCTTCAGGAAGCTTTCCGCCGCACGGGCACCACCCATATCATCGCCATTTCCGGATTTAATATCGCTATCCTAGCTGGTTTGTTCTTATCTCTCTTCACCCGTTTACTGGGGCGGAAATGGGGCGCGCTGGCGGCTATCCTCGCTATTGTCGGGTACACAATGTTGGTTGGGGCGGACGCTGCAGTGGTGCGTGCTGCGATCATGGGTGCGATGGGCGTCTTCGGTGGGATGTTTGGGAGGCGGCAGAATGGATTGAACAGCCTCGGGTTGGCAGCTTTGTTGATGATGTTTGCCGATCCGAATATCCCCTGGGATGTGGGGTTTCAATTGTCCATCGCTGCCACGTTGGGGCTTGTACTTTATGCCCAGCCTATGCAATACCGCTTGCGTCAAGTCCTCGAACACAGAATGTCTGAAGAAAAGGCGAGGCAATGGAGTGGGCTGTTGAGTGAATTTTTCTTATTCACACTCGCGGCGCAGGTAATGACGCTACCCCTTATCCTTTATCATTTCAGCGGCGTCTCCTGGCTAGCCCTGGCTGCCAATCCCCTGATCCTCCCACCGCAATCACTGGTGATGATCCTGGGAGGTTTAGCGATGCTGGCGGGGATGATCCTTCCCGGATTAGGCCAAGTCCTGGCGATGCTGGCATTGCCCTTTGTGCGTTACACTGTTCGGATGGTGGGTTGGCTTTCGCTCTGCTCGGGGGGTGATTTTGTCATACCCCAGTTTCATCCACTGTGGCTGGTTGTGTTCTATGCAATTCTGTTTCTACTGACATTGTTCCCCACAGAACAACGTAAAAAAATCTGGCAGAAGGTTTTTTCCCCTGCTGCCGGCCTCCTGGTCTTGGCTGGGATGGTGGTCATGACGTGGACACGGCTGCTCTCAAAACCGGATGGAAGACTGCATGCGACTCTGTTGGATGCAGAAGGGACGGTGGTGATACAGGCGCCCGATGGCGGCGTGGTGTTGATTGGCGGGGGGACCAGTCCGTCAAATTTGAAACAGGCGTTGGGTGAACTGCTGCCAGTGGGTGATCGAACCCTGGAAGTGGTTATCATCGGAAGCTCTGCCAGGGACGATCTCAACGGGTTGTTAGGCGCGCTAACAATCTATGATGCTGAAATGGTCTTGTGGGGTGTGGACCCCGAGGTAAATCAGACAGCGGGGGGCCTTTACGTCATGCTGCTTGATAAAAATATGCCCATCCAGCCCATGGCGCCCGGGCAGGTTCTTGATCTTGGCGGGGGAGCGAGGCTTGAAGTGGCTTGGGTCGGCGAGCGGGGCGCGGTTTTCTGGTTGGAATGGGAAAATTTCAGTGCCTTGATCCCCACAGGTAAGGTTGAGGATCGCTGGGACGAGGTCCATGGCGCGCCCGATCTCCTGCTCCTGCCTGAGGGGCTGGGCGCTGAAGATATCCCCCTTTGGAAGGTGAACCAATGGGCACCTTCGGTCATTTTGCTGCCGCTGGATGAAACCGACCTGCCGATTTTGGGAGAGCATGAATGGATAACATTGTTTGAGGGTTATCCTGTGTTGAATCCCATTGACCATGGGTGGGTGCGGGTTAGCTCTGACGGGAATCAGCTTTGGGTGGATACCGAACGATGATCGAAAACGCCGAGACGCTGTATGGCTTGCTCTGTTTTGATTTCCACCATACAATCAAGGATACAGAACATTTACACCGATTGAACGCTGGAGAGGAATAAGGATCGTGCCCCAGAAATTGCCCGAAAGTTATGCCTTATCAAAACAATTAATTCAAGCGATGCAGCTTAGCGCCCCGATTGTAGCCCTCGAATCAGCCGTCATCACCCACGGCCTGCCAAGACCTGAAAACCTCAATCTCGCCAGGGACATGGAAGCTGTGGTGAAAGAAAATGGTGCTGTGCCTGCGACTGTGGCTTTGTTGGAAGGTAGAATACGGGTTGGCTTGAGCGACTCACAATTGGAAAGACTCGCCAATTTGGAGAAGACCCGAAAGATCAGCTTGCGCGATGTTGGGATTGCCTTAAACCGCGGATTAAGCGGCGGAACGACAGTTGCAGCGACGTTATTTGTGGCATCTCAGGTCGGTATCCGTGTGTTTGCTACCGGTGGGATTGGTGGTGTGCATCGGGGTGCGCCATTCGACGTCTCCGCCGATCTGCCCCAGCTTGGAAAAACACCCGTCTTGGTGATATGTGCAGGGGCAAAGGCCATTCTCGACTTGCCTGCAACGCGAGAATATCTGGAAACACAAGGGGTTCCTGTGATTGGGTATCAAACCGAGGAGTTCCCCGCTTTTTATACGAGAAGCAGTGGACTGTCTGTGGATGAGCGCGTTGAAACTCCGGAGGAGGCTGCAAGTATTGCTTTGGCTGCCTGGAGGGCTGGATTGAAATCCGCTATTCTTTTCGTCGTACCACCGCCCGAAGAGGAAGCCCTTGCTGCTGATAAAATGGAATCAGCTATTCAAGATGCGATGATGGAAGCCGAAAAGAAGGATATCCATGGAGGAGCTTTGACGCCTTTCCTGTTGGCACGTGTGAGCAAGATCACGGAAGGAGAAAGCCTCAGGGCTAACCTGGCGCTCCTTAATAATAACGCTAAGATTGCGGCGAAAGCTGCCGCCGCAATGGCTGCCTCTGAAAAGATTGGACCGTTTTAGATCATTGTGTGGGGGTGGGCTGTTGGGTGTCCGAGGGGTGCGGCGTTCTGGTGGCTGTGGGTGTGGGTGAGATGGTTGACGTAGCTGTCGGCCAGAGTGTGAAAGTCGTTGTTGCAGTGCCTGTTTTTGTTGGCATCCGGGTGGGCGTAAGCGTTCGTGTGGGTGTGTTGGTGATGGTCGGGGTGGGCGGCTCGCCGATAACGGTGAAGAAACCGGACACCTTCCAGGTTGAGCCGATGAATATTTGGACTTCGTAGATGCCGGGACGCCATTGGTTGCTGGACGGGTCCCAATCCGTGTAGCCGTACCCGCCGGTTCCCCCCTCCCAGAGGGTGCTCTCGTAATACACCAATTCATCCTCCCAATACCAGAGCGCACTCCATTGGACGCCATCCGTCATATTGTTGTAACTAAAAGCACCATAGAGATGACCCACAGGGTTTTCGAATTCCACAGCGGGGTCAATGGGCTGCAAGTTATCATCCAGGCGGCGGGAGAATTGGAGAGGGCTGAAAAGTTCATCATCGCTGGGCGTGATCTCCGATTCGAATTTCTCCTCAACTTCTGAGGGGATGCTGGGTGTGCTGGTGATGGAGGGTGTATCGGTGATGGTTGGCGTCAGCGTAATGGTAGGTGTTAAAGTAATGCTGGGTGTTAAGGTGATCGTTGGTGTGAGAGTTAATGTTGGTGATGGAGGAAAATATTGATAAATGACCGGTTCAGAAAAATTTAGAATAGCCCAGATCAGGGGAATGATCAGCAAGGCGGTGATTAATAAACGCCAACCCCGCACAACCCGATAATGACGTTTACCGTAGAATGGAATCTTACGGCTCTTAAGGAGATGTCTGATTCCAAATATGAATGCAAAAACGGCAAAGACACCTAGAATGATAGAAGCCGTCAGGACTGTGGAATGGATATCAATTTGCATTACATTGGACTTTCCGTCGAGTATTTCGATTATAGCGCAATTTATTTCTTTCATTAATACCAAGTTAGGTTAAAATCATTAGAAGGCAACCCAACATAATAACTGGATGGATATGACCTTAGAAAATGGCGAACTCCTAAAAAATCGATATCGTATCCTCGATATCCTCGGCCAGGGCGGGATGGGTGCAGTCTACCGCGCTGTTGATGAGAACCTGGATGTTGTTGTTGCCGTTAAGGAGAATTCATTCCTCACAGAGGAATATGCCCGACAGTTTCGACGGGAAGCTAAAATATTAGCTTCTCTCCGGCATCCAAACCTGCCTCGCGTGTTTGATTACTTTGTTATTGATCAGCAAGGGCAATATCTGGTGATGGATTACATTGAAGGGGATGATCTCCGACAGTGGATGTCCCGCGAGGAAGAAATCACAGAAATTGAAGTGCTACAAATTGGGATAGCCATTTGTGATGCCCTGATTTATCTGCATTCTCAAGACCCCCCAATTATTCATCGTGATATCAAGCCCGGCAACGTCAAGATCACACCTAACGGTGAGGTGGTGCTGGTAGATTTTGGATTGGTCAAATTGATGAACGATAAGGAGATCACCACCACAGCGGCACGAGCGATGACTCCGGGTTATTCTCCTCCAGAACAGTATGGCCAAGCGCATACCGATCATCGTTCGGATATTTTTTCGCTTGGTGCGACATTATATGCAGCCCTGGCAGGTTATTTACCCGAAGACAGCCTTGCCCGCTCAACGGGTAAGGCAATACTAACGCCACTTCGAAGTTATAATCCGAGTGTCTCATCGAAAACTGGAAAAGCTATTGATAAAGCGTTGCGGTTACGTTTTGAGGAGCGTTGGCAGTCCGCGGAATTGTTTAAGAATGGCTTATTGAACGCGCTGGAGAATTTTCCCAAGGAAGTTCGGAAAAGCAATCGTTTGGTCGGGGTAAATTCTCAACGCATGCAAAATCATATGGATGGGTCATCTGATGTGGGAGATGTGAAGGGATTTCGCAAGTTATGGATGAAGTTATCCGGTCAGCGCAAGGGCATGGATCCGACCTGGTTGATTTTTAGCCTAATGATCTTTTTGCTTTTGATTCTCCTGTCTTTGTATCTAATCAACCCTAAAGGGCTGCAGCGTCTTTTTAATCCACCCCTGCAGAGAAGACCCACAACGACCAGGGTTCTTCAAGGAAATTCAACCTCTGTGCCCGTTGCAGCGTTAACACAGGGAACGCAAGAGTCATCTCCCACGGACTCGTCTGGTGGAGGGGATTCATTACCACAATTTGTGACACCCTCACCAACGATCACCGGAGGTGGATCTGGATGGCTCGCCTTTGTTTCAGAACGAACGGGGATGCCGCAGATCTGGTTGATTAACGTTCAAAATGGTGAGATGAAACAACTCACAAATTTGACTGATGGCGCTTGCCAACCTGATTGGTCTCCGGATGGTTCACAGATCGTGTTCACATCACCTTGTGGGAGTAAGCGTGCCCGTTACCCCGGATCAAGCCTATATATTGCTGATGTATTAAGCGGCATCCTAACGCCCCTGCCAGCCTCATTGGAGGGTGATTTTGATCCAGCCTGGTCCCCGGACGGACGATGGATTGCTTTTACCTCAATCGTTAATGGTCAGATGCAATTGATGAAGGTCAGGGTTGATGATCTTTCGGTTGTCATGCTTTCCGATGGAGGTTATGATGATTCTGATTCAGCGTGGTCAGCCGATGGACGCCGTTTAGCCTTTGTGCGTTTACGCAGTGTGGGGCAGATCTGGTTGATGGATGCCGATGGGGGCAATGCCGTGCAATTTTCCCTTTCTGGGGCGATTGATAACAGCAACCCTGAATGGTATCCCGATGAGAACCTCATCCTTTTCAGCCAGGTGATGGGATTGGGCAGTCCTTCCAAACAGATTTTCGGCATGCGGATTGAAGACCTTGGGGAGCATGAGGAATATCCTATCTTGCCAGGTACAGCCTTCGACTATATCCCACTGATGGATAACGTGAGTGTTTCCCCTGATGGTTACTGGCTGGCTTTTGATTACTGGTATCATAACGTTCTATCGGATATTTATATTATGACTTTCCCTGGCGCGAATTTGATACAGCTAACAGAGCATTCTGCAATGGACTACGACCCGATATGGCGGCCAATTACAAACTGAGGCGATACCTGAAATCATAACGAGGTCAGCTTTACTGGATCCAGCGGTTTTATAGGAGCAGTTGATGAGCCTGGAAATTAATACCAGATTACAAGATCGTTATCGAATCATCAAGGAACTCGCCCAAAGCGGTATGGGGACCATTTATCTGGCACGGGATGAAGTCCTTAATGTTGACGTGGCAGTCAAAGAAAACTTATATACAACGGCAGCGCATTCTACTCAATTTCATCAAGAGGCAACTATCCTGGCGGGCCTGCGCCATCCCAGCCTGCCCAGGGTCATTGATCATTTTGTCATTGAAGACGTTGGGGAATACCTCGTGATGGATTATGTCGAGGGACAGGATTTAAAGGAATTCCTGGAAACACGTGGTGGGACTCTATCAGAAAATGAGGTTGTGCGAATTGGCGTTGTGATTTGCGATGCTTTGGAGTACATGCATTCTCGGACGCCGCCGATTATCCATAGGGACATCAAACCTGCCAACATCAAGGTTACTGAAGATGGTCAGGTCGTTCTGGTTGACTTTGGATTGGCGAAGCATTATGAGCAAGGCGAGATGACAGCCGTTGGCGCTAAGGGCGTCACGCCAGGCTATTCGCCGGTGGAACAATATGGGCAGGGCACGGATGCCCGCAGTGATATTTATGCTTTGGGGGCGGCACTTTATACCCTGCTGACGGGGGATGTGCCGCCTGAGGCGCTGGATAGAGCGATGGGGAATGAAGAACTGCCGCGTATGGATGAGATAACCCCAGAAATTTCAAACCCCCTGCGAACAGTCGTCCAAAAAGCGATGGCAATTAAGGCTGAGTCTCGATATCAAAGTGCGGGGGAATTGAAGGCTGCGCTTTTGGAGGCGATTCCTCTACCTGAATTCTCTCCCAAAAAACCAGTTCTTCCTATCAGTAAGGTGCCTTCTTCCCCCACCTTTAAATTGGAGGCTGCCGAACCCACGATTCGAGTCCCTGAGAAGAAGAAAAGACGAGTGTGGTTGTGGATGATTCCTGTCCTGATCCTCGTCGGCGCTGGGGTGCTGTTTGGGATTCGCTTTTTAGAGAGATGGAATCCTTTTAGTGACGGTGAGGTCATTTCCCCCTCTGAGACACCCATTGATGAAATGGTCAGCCTTAATATAACGGAAACCGAGACACAAAACCCAGCGACGCAGACGCCCGAGGGGACTGCTGCGGCAGCATTGCCTAGCATTACGCCGACGCCTTCGCCGGAAGGGACGCCTCAGGGCGGCGGTAGTGGTCAGATAGCTTTTGTCTCCGAGCGGAGCGGACTCCCACAGATTTTCCTGATGAATTTCAAGGGCAGCGAGGTGGAGCAGCTCACTTTTGAGGCTGAAGGCGCATGCCAGCCTGCTTGGTCTCCGGATGGGATGAAATTGGCGTATATTTCACCTTGCTCGGGACGAAAAGAACGCTATGAAGGGGCGAGCATCTTTATCCTCTCTTTGGAGACCTACCGGTCTGATCTGATATCCACTTTGGGGACGGGGGATTATGACCCCGCATGGTCGCCTGACGGTTCACGGCTGGCTTTCACCTCCCTGCAAACGGGCAAACCGCAAATCTTCATTTATGAATTTGAGACCAGTACCTCGCATTTATTGATGAACCGATCCATCGTCAACCAGATGCCAGCATGGTCACCAGATGGGGGACAGATTATCTATGTTTCGCCAAGCCCGGTAACCAACCGTCCGGTGCTTTTCGTGGTGGATGCTTATGGCGTGAGAGATCCCAAAGGTGTGTTGGGGCAAAATTATCAAAAGGCATTACGACCGGATTGGTCGCCGGAAGGAAACCTGATTTTGTTTGATTTGGGGGGTGAATCGTTAATTGGCGGCAGGCTGATAGACATTAACCAGGATGTGCCGATCAATACAGCGCTGGGGGATGTGGAATCGCCCGCGATCTCACCGGATGCGGAATGGCTGGTTTGTGACGGCGTGATGGACCTACCTGGGCGGGATATTTTCATCATGCTGCGCACCGGTGCTCGGTTGACGAGGTTGACTGAGGATCCGGCGGATGATTATCAGGCGGCGTGGCGGCCTTAATGGAATTTTTAAATAGTGACTTTCTAACAGTCTGATATTTTATTGACCTGGGTTGTTTTCGAGAAATTCCTCAACCTGTGGATGGGTGGGCAGCGCTGGGATCGCACCGCGTTGGGTCGTGGTGAGCGCGCCGACAGCGTTTGCATAGCGGCAGATCTTTCGCAGTTTTGATTCGTCCTGGTAGGCTTTCCGATAATTCAGCAAGCCCTTCAATAATCCCGCCACAAAACCATCACCGGCGCCTGTCGAGTCCACACTCTTGACTTGAAATCCCTCCATAACCCCACGATAATTCGGTGTATAGTAGCGGCAGCCGTCCTTCCCTAGTGTGACGACCATCAGACTCAGGGTATCGTGCCAAAGAGCGTCAACCGCTTTATCGATATCTTCCAGTCCCGACAAGAAAGTCAATTCTTCAACGCTGACCTTGATCACATCCGTCTTTTCCCAAACACTCAGCATCACAGCTTTGGCTGTTTTCGGGTCCGGCCAAAGCGCCAGGCGCAGATTAGGGTCGTATGAAATCAATAAACCATTTTCTTGTGCCCCATCCAGCGCTGTCAGGGTCGCGCTGCGGGAGGGCTCGCTGATCAGGCTGATGGAACCAAAATGGAAGATTTTTGCATCCCGAATCAGATTGAGGTCAACCTCTTCAGGAGTGTATAACATATCCGCGCTGGGGTGGCGGTAGAACATGAACTCACGCTCCCCATCCGCTTGCAGCGACACAAAGGCCAATGCAGTGCGCGCTTCATGTGAGAATACCAACCCCGACGTATCCACACCCACGTCGTCCAGTATGCTTTTCAAGAATTCCCCGAAAGCGTCCTGCCCCACCTTACCCAGGAAGGCGCAGGACGCGCCCAGTTTTGCTAAGCCGGCGGCGACATTGGCTGGCGCGCCGCCTGGGGCTTTCTTGAAGGCAGGCGCTTCCGTCAGGGATACACCGGAGACTGTTGGAATAAAATCAATTAATAACTCGCCGAGGGTGACCACATCTGCCATTGTTAGTTCATCTTCCTTTCCTGACAAATTATGAATCCTTCAAATAGAAGAAGTGTGACTAATTATAAATGGCAAATCATGGGTTTTATAAATGCAATGAAACACCTATTACTGGGGTGTCAAATTGAGGTCGCTTTACGCTTCGCGTATAATTAATGTACCTGAATAGCGATAAAATGCATCAATATAATAAAATTAATTCTTAAAGGAGGAATTATGGAATATCGTCACTTGGGAAAAGCAGGCGTCAAGGTATCTGAACTTTCGCTTGGCGCATGGGTAACCTACGGCACGCAGTTTGGGGTGAAAGAAGCTAAAGCGATCATGGCTGCGGCTTATGACGCCGGCGTGAATTTCTTTGACAATGCAGAAGCCTACGCCAACGGAGAGGCTGAAATCATTATGGGTAAGGCGCTCAAGGAGTTGGGCTGGCAGCGCAAGGATTACCTCATTTCAACGAAGATATTCTGGGGAGGGGATGGCCCTAACGACCGAGGATTATCCTATAAACACATTGTTGAGGGCGTTAATAATGCTCTCAAACGATTGCAACTGGATTATGTTGATTTCGTCTTTGCCCACCGACCGGATCCGGAGACCCCCATTGAGGAGACGGTCTTCGCTTTCAACCAGGTGATCCGTGAGGGAAAAGCCTTCTATTGGGGCACCTCGGAGTGGTCGGCAGCGGAGATCATGCGCGCCACAGACTTTGCTCGGCGCAATAACCTGCGCCCGCCATCAATGGAACAACCGCAGTATAACCTGTTCCACCGCCATCGTTTTGAAGTGGAGTACGCGCCCCTGTATAAAAAACTGGGTTACGGCACGACTACCTGGAGTCCGCTTTACGGCGGTCTGCTGACGGGAAAATACAATGAGGGCAAAATCCCGGAGGGCAGCCGCGCTGACCTGGATGATTACAAGTGGATGAAAGAACGTGTTCAAAATGAGCGCAAACTGGAAGTCAGCAGCGAGCTGGCTGAGGTGGCAGATGACCTGGGCGTCTCCATGGCGCAAATGTCGCTGGCCTGGCTGCTGAAGAATCCCAATGTGAGTACGGTCATCACCGGTGCCAGCAAGGTTTCACAAGTCGAAGAAAACATGAAAGCAGTGGATATTAAAGAGCAATTGACCGACGATGTGATGGAACGAATTGAGGAGATTGTCAAGGATATCGAAGATTAGGTTTTGATAATCTAAGCATTAAACATGGGCTGCCTGAAACTCTCCGGCAGCCTTTTTATGTATCTGACTTTTATTCGCCTTCAATTCGAGTTAAAATGAGAAGGTGCTCATTGAGTCAATAGTAAAAAGGATTACTTATGCCTCCTGTTTTATATCTCGTTGACGGCCACGGTTTGGCTTATCGGGCGTATTATGCACTCACCGCTGGCGGAACACGAACCAATGCCTTCCAAACCAGCAGCGGTGAGCCTACAGCCGGTGTGTACGGATTTACCAGCATTCTCCTGCGTATCTTTGAACAGGAAAATCCTGACTACCTGGCTGTTGTTTTTGACAAGGGGAAGACTTTCCGCCATGAAATATTTGATGATTACAAAGGCACCCGCGCTAAAATGCCGGATGACCTGCGTCCGCAGGTTGAACGCATGCGGGAGATCGTGGATGCGTTCAACATTCCCCGCCTGGAACGAGAGAAGTATGAGGCGGATGATGTCATAGGCAGCGTTGCGCGTTGGGCGTCAGAGGAGAAAGGATTGGGGGTTAAGATCATCACTGGTGATAAAGACCTGCTGCAACTTGTCACCGACCGGGTGGTGGTCAACCTGGCTGGCAGCCGTCTTTCTGATGCCAAGGATTACTTTCCTGAGGATGTCAAGAAAAAATTGGGCGTTCCACCCGAGAAAGTGGTTGATTTTAAAGCCTTATGTGGTGATTCTTCAGATAATATCCCCGGTGTGAAGGGCATTGGTGAGGTCACAGCCACCAAGCTCCTGGAGAAATACGGTTCCCTGGATGGAATTTATGAGCATATTGATGAGATTACCGGGCGCGCTAAATCAGCGCTGGAGGGGAGCAAGGACATCGCTTACCTCAGCCAGAAGCTCTCTCGGATTGTGACCGATTTGGATATTGAGGTTGACCTGGAACAGGCGCGCATTGATCGCTTTGACCCCCACGCAGTTGAGGATTTGTTCCGAGAAATGGAATTCCGCAGCCTAACCGAGCAGCTCAACAATTTGGTTGGTAAGATGAAACCCATTATGCCGCAGGGAGAACAATTGGATTTATTTGAAGATCGGGAAGGCGTCTCCCTGGGTGAAATCTCCTCGGAGGGGATAGACACGAAGATTATAGATTCCTCTGAGGCTCTTGCGGATTTAGCGAAGACGCTGAATGAGGCTGAGTTGATCGCCTTAGACACGGAAACAACGGACACTGACGCGATGCGAGCTAAGTTAGTGGGCATTTCCTTGGCTGTCCAACCTGGTCTTGGTTATTACATTCCGATCGGGCATCGCGCTGGAAAACAGCTTGACATGGAAGAAGTGTTCTCCGCGCTTTCTGAACCATTGACGAATCCGGACATCGGCAAGGTTGGGCAAAATCTAAAATACGATTATTTGGTGCTCAAGCGCGCCGGTTTGACGGTTGCGCCTTTGACTTTTGACACTATGATCGCGGAATGGCTGATCAATCCCGCTTCACGAAACCTGGGTTTGAAAAACATGGCATGGGTGCGCCTGGGGTATGAGATGACGCATATCGAAGACCTGATCGGCAAAGGGCGTGGGCAGAAGACCATGGACGAAGTCTCCATTTCAGAAGCCGCGGGATATGCCGCGGCGGATGCCGCCATCTGTCTGCGGCTGATCCCTCAACTGCAAGAGGAGCTGCAAGAACATCAGGCAGATGATTTGTTCAAATCAATGGAGATGCCCCTGATTCCCATACTGGCAGCCATGGAAGAAGTTGGAATTGGGCTGGATGAGGATTTTTTCCATCGCTTTTCAAAAGAATTGGACGAGAAACTGCGTGAAATGGAATCCATGATACACGAGGCTGTGGGCTACGAGTTCAACCTGAACTCTACCCAACAGCTTTCAAAAGCCCTGTTTGAATCGCTGGGGTTGGAACCGCCAGACCGGGCGCGTAAGACCGCCTCAGGTTATTATTCCACAGCGGCATCGGTGTTGGAGGCCATGATGGGGCAGCATCCTGTGGTTGAGTGGGTGCTTGAATATCGGGAGCTGGAGAAGCTGCGCTCTACATATGTGGATGCCCTGCCGGAGCAGGTCAACCCGCAAACCGGACGGGTGCATACCTCCTTCAATCAGACCGGTACCGTTACAGGACGGATCGCCAGCTCTGACCCGAACCTGCAAAACATCCCCACCCGCACGGAGATTGGGCAGCGGGTGCGTAACGGATTTGTTGCCAAGGAGAGCTGGCAGCTCCTGGCAGTGGATTACTCCCAGATTGAACTGCGCATTGTCGCACACATGTCGCAGGATGAAGCTATGCTGGCTGCCTTCCGCGCCGGCCAGGACATTCACGCCACTACGGCAGCGGCTGTTCACGGCATTGAATTGGCGGATGTGACACCGGAGATGCGGCGGCATGCCAAGGCGATTAATTTTGGCTTGATTTATGGCATGAGCGCTTATGGGCTGACCAATGCCACCGATTTAACGCTGGGGGAGGCTGAAAATTTCATTGAGACATATTTTAAGGAATTCCCCGGCGTGAAAAAATATCTGGATGGCATCCGAGAAACCGCAGCCAAACAAGGGTATGTTGAAACGCTTTTGGGTCGGCGGCGCTATTTTCCGAATCTGGCGCGGGGTGCCAGCTATAACGTGCGGCAGCGGGAAGAGCGGGAAGCGATTAATGCACCGATACAGGGTACCGCGGCGGATATCATCAAGATCGCCATGTTGAAATTACCGGACGAACTCAACCAAGCGGGGTTGCAGGCGCAAATGCTCCTGCAGGTGCATGATGAGTTGATGTTTGAAGTGCCTGAAGACGAACTGGATGAGACGACGAAGCTTGTGCAGCAGGAGATGGAAAACGCGTATACTTTGGACATTCCCCTCAGCACGGAAGCTAAGGCAGGCACAAGTTGGGGCGGTATGGAAAAATTGTAAGAAATATTCATCAGAATTAATAAAGCCGGAGAATTCTAACTATCATCAATTATGCTCATGGCGATGATGCAAGTCAGGCCAGTGGGGGTGGCTGTGGGTTGTTGGCTCGTGGTTGTGTTTGTGGCTGTGCCATTTTGCATCGGGCACATCATCGGCATGGTCATGGTTGTGATGCAGGTCTGTGTGATTATGCCGATGAAGGTGTACCTGGTTTTTATGGTGATGAAGATGGCTGTGGGTCTCTTTGAATAATAAGATCATGGAAACCATGAATAATCCCAACGATATTAATTGATAAATGGATAGCGACTCCCCAAGAAGCACCGAAAGGAAAAGACCGAAGTATGGAGCGCTGGAGAAAATTAATTGTGACCGGGTTGCGCCTAGTTGTTGAGCGGCATTGATATACAGCAAGATGGATAAGCCATAGGATAAGGCACCTAATCCCAGCCCACCCAGAATTTGTATTGGAGAGGCTGCTAAGGGAGCGGTCATTGCTCCAAGGGCAAGGTTGACACTGCCAGCAAATAGCCCTTTCCAAAAGGTGCTTTGCGCTGGCGAAATGCCATCAATCAAGGCTGTCAGGTGATTGTCCACGCCCCAGAAAATACAAGCCAGAGTGATTAAGCCCCCAGCTTTAATACCGGCAATGCCACCCTGCCAGGCAAGGATTGAAGCAGCTGCCAACGCACCAAGGCTGGCTAGCCAGCCTTTAGCTGAAAGGTGGTCTTTAAAAAAGAAGAAGCCAATAACGGCAGTCGCCACCATTTCAAGGTTTAGCCACAGGGATACAGATCCAGCGGAGGCCAGGCGCAGTCCAGCCAAGAGGAAAATAGGTCCGAGAATGCCACCAAATAGGACTGCCCCAGAAAGCCGGAGTATATCTCGTTTGGGAATGCGACGGAGAGATGAGAGACTACCTTCCCTAAAGATGATGGGCAGTACACCTAGTGCCGCACCTAAGTAAAGCAAACCTGCAAGCTGGAAGTCTGTTAGAAACGTTAATAAGGGCTTGCTCAAAGGAGCAGCGGCACTGAATAGCAATGCCGCGATAAATGCGGTCAGCGCGCCATAATTTTTCGATTTTAACATGATGAAGGTGAGTATACTACATTCAAAACTTGCTTATAACTTAGACCGCAACGCTGACGCGACCGTAGAGCTTCTCTCGGATTTGGAGTACCTGGCGGCGCAAACGTTCATCAGTTTCCATAAGATTGTTAACCTTGTCGCAGGCATAAATAACCGTGGTGTGATCCCGTCCGCCGATGAAGTCCCCAATCTGCGGCAGAGAGACGCCGCCTTCCTCACGCAGCAAATACATGGCGACCTGGCGGGGGAGGGCGACCTCACGGGTGCGCTCCCTGCCCAAGAGGCGGTCATTGGAAACCCCAAAGGACTTGGAGACAGCGTCCAACACGTCATCGGGTTGGAGGTCTGCCGGCTGGGGCAGGAAATCCGCTAGTGCGTTATGTGCTAATTCCAGGGTGAGCGGGATGCCGCTCAAGTCTGCATAGGCAAGGACGCGGTTAAGAGCACCTTCCAGTTCACGGATGTTGGATTGCACCTGTCGGGCGATCATCTCCAGGATCTCCGCGGGCACTTCCCTGCCCGCACGTTCTGCTTTGGCGCGCAGGATCGCCAGACGGGTTTCGACATCTGGGGGATGGATATCAGCGGTGAGACCCCATTCAAAGCGGGAGCGCAGCCGTTCTTCCAGGGTGACCAACGCTTTTGGGGAGCGGTCTGAAGAGATCACCAACTGCTTGTTCTGTCCGTGCAGTGTATTAAACGTATGGAAAAATTCCTCTTGCGTGGACTCCTTTCCCGCGATGAACTGAATATCATCAATCAACAGGATGTCAATCTGGCGGTATTTTTCTCGAAAGGCGGGTGTGGTGTGCGTGCGGATGGCGTTGATCAGGTCGTTGGTAAATTCCTCGGAGGAAACATACAGAACATTCAGATCCGTCTGCTGGCAGGCATTCCCTATGGCGTGCAGCAGGTGTGTCTTCCCCAAGCCGACGCCGCCGTAGAGAAAAAGCGGGTTATAGGCGCGAGATGGATTCTCCGCAACCGCCATACACGCGGCATGTGCCAGACGGTTGTCCGCGCCCACGACGAAATTATCAAAACGATAGCGACCGTTGATGGTGGGGTTATCATGTCCAAGGGTGACGACGGGTGTTTGTTTTAGGGTTGCGTCCGGTTTAGGCGTTTGGCTTTTGGACCAAACTTTGATTTCAGGTTTTACAGTGTTGCCAATCATGCCTGTGAGAAGCCGTTCCATTTTTGCACTCAAGCGATCTTCAAGCCAATCGCGAGCGTATGCATTCTTGACGCCAATTTCAAAGCAGCCTGTTTCCGGGTTATAACCAAGGAACTCCGCGCTGCTGACCCAGGTATCAAATGAAGCCTTTGACATCTCTAATTGAAGTTGACCGAGGGTGGCTTGCCAGGCATGCTCTGCGTTCATTGACTTTTCCTCTCTTCTGTGTTCCATGACGGATCGCAAATGAGTGCACTAATTTTTAGGTAAGAAAACGCCACTGCGTTTTTAAGCTCAGTGGCGGTGGTAATCGACTATTTTTTCGATTTCAAAAGGATGAAACCAGTCGCCCGCTTATGTGTTCACTAGTAGATATTTTATCAGACATCCAAAAGAGTCTCAAGGAGAATCGGCTTGTTTTTGCTAAAAAAACCTGAATCTTTAAGAAGGTGAAATGTTAAAATATCATATTCCTTTTAGGCAATATTTTATATTTTGAATGATGAGAGTCTTAGCCCGATTTAGAGAAGGACTCCTACAAAGCCCCCCTACATATAGGGGGAGGAATCTGTAAATTGGGTTTTACCTTGTTATATTGGGGTTTGCGAAATAAGCCCCTTTGCGAGGAAATGCTCATATGTTCGAAAAAATGATTCGTAAATTGGAATCAAGCTTTTTTATCTGCAATCATCATCCCCGCAGCGCGGCGTCCAATCTCCACTGCGAAGTTCGTGCCGCGGTCCCAGGGGTAAACCTGGCTCATGCTCGCGAAATACAGGCCGCTGATCGGGGTCCGTATGTTGGGGATATTTTGAGAGTGGTTGACGAGGGGCACGGGCTGGGCGTACTTCGTTCGAAACAGCCAGGTCTTCTGGATCCAATCCGGAGAGAAATCCGGGTTGAACTTTGGCAGGTGGGGTAGGAAGTGCGCCAGCAATTCCTCTTTAGTCAGGTCGAAGTATTCATGATCTTGCGGGAGGTAATCGCCGATATAAAGGATATGGTCGCCCCCGAAATACTCTGGGTCTAGAAAGTTGGTGTGGTCCACCAAAGACAGGAAAGGAAAACCGGCGCTCTTGGGGATGTTGAACCAGTAATACCCTTCGCGTGAGAGTTGGTGTTTGAGGGACAGGACCATTACCACGGCGCCCATACTTTTCAGTGAGAGAAGCCCCTCCAGATAAGAGTTTGGCAGACCTGGGGTTATGTGCGCAAGCAAGCTGGGGGAGGTAGTGGCGAGCACCTGATCGAAGACCTGCTCCTCCCTCTCATCAGTGGAAAGGATGACGCCCTTCTCGGCAGAGCGGATGGATTGCACGGAGGTTTCTAAAATGATCCTCACCCCCATCTGACGCAGACGATCTGCGAACTGGTCGGCGAAAGCTTGAAAGCCGCCTTTGAAGGTGCCCAGACGCGTGGTTCGAGCGTGAAGCCGCGCCCAGAACCAGGCCATGTTGACCACATTGGCGTATTCCTCGCTAAATTTTCCGATCATCATCGGTTCCCACATTGATTCATAAACCTTATCTCCAGCCCATTTGCGCATCCAGGCATCTACCGTGGTTTTTTCCAGAGATTGCCAGTTGTTGGTCAGCCGCAGATAGAGGCCGACCAATCCGAAGCGGATCTTGTTGATGCCCCATCCCAAGCCCGGGTACATCAATGCTGCCGGAATGGAATCAAAGGGATAAAATTTTCCTTTGTAATACATGACCGTAACCGGGTGGGGGAAGAGCACTTGACCTGACCAGCCTAATTCATCTATTAAGCCCAGGATATGTTCATCAGAAGCGAACCAGTGATGGTAGAAACGTTCCACCGACCAATCCCAATGGGGCTCTTTGAAACCCGCTGCCAATCCACCGACATGGTCGGCGGCTTCATAGATGGTCACATTCCGGCTGGCAAGGGCCAGGTCATAGGCGGCGGATAATCCGCCAATTCCTGCACCGATGATGGCTGTGGAAAGCTTATCAGGTGTCATCCTCTTCTCCATTCAGTTTGCTGGGTTCATTCTCTTGCGCTTGTGCTTGCATTGCCTTGATGTCCGTGGTCCACTTCAGGCCCTCTCGCACGAAGTAGATCGCGCCGACCAGCGTGATGGGCACCCACAAGGCAATTCGCAAAACGAGAGTATAGCCCAGGGCGGGTTCTGCCGGGATGGCGAAGGCTTCCAGCACGGCTCGGCCTGCCGCGTCAAAAGTACCCAAACCGCCCGGGGCGGCGGGGACGAGGAGCACCAGGTTGACCACGCCGTTCAACAGCATGAGCTGCCCGAAGGTCAAGCCCAGACCCAAGGCTTGATCCACACACCAATACAAACCAGTCTCCAGGGTCCATATCAAAATCGAGGTGAGGAAGATCATCAAGGCATCTTTGGGTGAGCGCAGGCTCATTAACCCCTCCAGAAAGCGGTTGGCGATGTTGATCACAGGTTCGCGCCAGCGTTCCGGCAGGATGCGGTTGATCATCCCATGAATCAATCTCATAGCAGGCTTGGGGAACATGGCGATGAGGATAAACACCGCTAACCCCGCCAGAAAGATCACGACCGCCCAGGTAGCAAGGTTGCTAAGCTGGGCAAAGGCGCCGGCGCCTGGAAGACCGGTCAACTGTCCCAAATTGAGCAGGACGAAACCGACCACGACCACAGCATCAAAGATGCGCTCGACGACAATGGTTGCCAGACTGCCGGAGATAGAAACATCCTCGCGCCGTTTGAGCACCACAGCGCGCAGCACTTCACCCATGCGCAGGGGAAAAACGTTGTTGCCCATATAGCCGATATTGATGATGGGAAACAGGGTGGGGATGGAGACCATCTTGAGGGGTTTCAGCAGGTGCTGCCAGCGCCAGGTGCGGGCAAGCACGCCGATGAAGTACACACCCAACCCGGGGAGCAGCCACCACCAACGGGTCTCACTCAGCGTCTCCCACAGTTCATTGTAATCAATCTCACGAAAAGCCAGATAGAGGAAAATGGCGGAGATGACCAATCCCAGCCAAAGCAGCCAATGTTTTTGTTTGCGCTTCATATCAACATTCTACCATGCGACCTCTTTTTTACGCGCTGAACCAATGTGACATATTAGGTCATTGTAAACGCGGTGTTTTTTGTTTTAACTTTAAATTTCTAGGTATCAATTATTCAAGAAAGTTGTTTAATGCCTTCCCCTTGAGCGCAGCGAAACACCCGAAGGGTGCTGAGGGAAAGGTGGCGCGTAGCGCCGGATGAGGTGATTCTTATTAGTGTCCTTTGTTACAGCGTGGCAATGATTATAATGACATCCTTGTCAGGTGGGCGGCATTCGCCGCCACACCTGACCTTGTATCTTTAAATGGTGTATGCTGGAGAGGCGAAAAGCACCAGCCAGGGGCGTGAGGGTGAATCTGAACGTGACCTTTAGGCGTCGAAGCCTGAAATGTAGATTTGATCCCCTCACGATTT
>Ga0307427_1000261_pt1 | contig 36401 bp, 33 predicted proteins | sample SalMarWE160190MG_FD_202162 | JGI IMG/M metagenome (GOLD analysis project Ga0307427, IMG submission 202162) | Salt marsh sediment microbial communities from the Plum Island Ecosystem LTER, Massachusetts, United States - WE1603-190 | ecosystem: Environmental > Aquatic > Marine > Intertidal zone >...
AGGCAGGTGTTCCCTCACTTCACCTGTGTCATTCAAATAGACCATGGGCTAGGGTTTTAAAGAATTTTATTCATCCCCAAGGAGTTCTTTGATTTGTTTATAAATATGGAAAATCTTGACAGTAACTAATATTGCGTTTCGTTTTATTACTCAGAAATTTTATGCTACAATAATAGGGAAGACGGCGTATTTAGGATGCCCCCCTCATCCTAGGCGCTGTCTTCACTTGTTAAAAAAGGGGAAGGGTGAATGGGGGATGGGAAAAGACAGGTATGAGGTATTAGGAATCAGGCAATTAGGATTAATGTCCCGTCCCGAGTAATGTTAACAGAAATCTTGTCATTGCGACAAGCTGAGTGCGCTCAACGCATATAGGCGAGTGCCAGCGAGGATGCAATCCAATGATGACATTTAATATGTAATATGGCTGGGTGGGTTAATTGTACTGTGCAGCGTGACTCTGAGGCTGCTTCACTTCGTTCCATTAGACTTGATTTATCTTAGATATGCTAATATGGGAATAGTCGAACAAGGGCTGAATAAATCTATTTCGTTCGAAGGCTAAAGCCTACAATGCGATGAAGACCCAGCCCTTGCGTGGATCAAAGCTATATAGTAATGACGTCGCAGTGACAGAAAATTTGTTGTTGCGATGAGTGAGAGCGAAGAAGTAATTTATAAAACTAGTATTAGTCTAGATTTGATTCTTTTATGAATTTTATTACATTGCTAATTTGCTTGTCTAAATCCAGAATATTATAGTCAGGCTCATTATCAAGTTCTATGTACTTTCTTGCCACCCTCATTTTGTCAATTCTATATTCTGTATCCGAACTATCTAAAAACTTTACTACACATCCATATTGACCTGTGCCGGCCAATATTTTAAATTTACTTCCGGTGTGAACTGCCTTTATTGATTCTTCCAATGTCTTTTCAGATAAGTAGTTTTCGATTTCCCTGCCTTTGGTGACCCACACCAAGCCCTCATTATTTTGAATTTCATTTCGTATTCTTTGTTTTGTGCTATTGATTTGTTTTTTTGGCTTTTCTCTGTCACTATCCATAATGACGACCATTCGTCTATTTAATTTGCGTAAGGAAATGAAATCATCAATAAGAGGGTCGTCTTCGGATGATAGATTACTCAACAACTTTCCTCCATAGAACATGATTGAATAATGAAGCCCTTCTTTAAATTCAGATGTCTTATTCTTAATCCAGTGTTTTAGATATTTTCGATCCGATGGGCCTTCGACCCAAATGATGCAATTGGTTTGGAAAATATCGGAGGGTTGATAACCCAAATCCCGACAGATTGATGACTTTTCTGAAATTTCATAGGCATTAGACACAATTGATTCACCATTCTCTAGAGTCACATGAAAAATTGATGCCCCTGTTGTGTTGAGAAGGTGAGCTGAATGGGTAGAAATGAAATATTGATTATTTGTATTTTGATTAATGTAATGGATAAATTTCTTTTGTAGGACTGGATGAAGGTGGAGCTCAGGTTCTTCAATGCAAACAATTTTATTTTCATTCACTGTACAAGCTGCCGCTAACATAACCACTTCATGTATTCCTGTACCAAGAGAATCGATAGGTCTAAAATTATTATCCCCATTAATATCCACGGATATCATATCTTGAGAATATGGTATTTGCAATTTTGCTTTTGGAGAATTGGTGACTTCCTTTACAAATTTCTCAATTAATTCAAAACGCGCTCTCTCAGAATTATAATTTGATGGTTTTGGTCTATCTAATCTTGCTAACGATGAAATTAGTTCTGAACCATCAAAAACGCTTTTTGTTTGATTGTATGATCCAGTTCTATTTTGAATTAATTCCTCTTCATTTTTTAGGATTTTAATTTGACGGAAATCTGGTATTAAAACAGAATCAACTATTTTTATATGATCTAATAAAATATATTTTAGTATATTAAATAATTGATGATGATATGAATCGTCTGAAGGCAAGTTTAGTGTTCTTGAACAATCACTAATACTTCGTCCCCCATATTTCTCAGGTTTAATTTGAGGTAAATTTTCTAATAAATCAATTACTGGACTTCTCTTTTCCCCTTCTAATACGACCCATATAATTCTTTCATCAATTCCTCGGAAGGCTTCAATTATTTTATTTAGAAAATCAATAGTGAAATTATTTTTTGATCGAGATTTCAATGTTTTTGTATAATCAGAAAACATGCTTTCTGAAACTATATTGAATCCGAACCCAAATTTTATATTTGACTTTGTTAAACCAGTATGGATATCATTATCAGAAAAATTAAAATTTGGATCTTTATCTTCGCTGATGTATTTGAAGATACGCTTAAGATGGAAATTAATTAAACGTAAGATATTAGATTTTCCTGAGTTGTTTTTTCCAATGATAATATTTATCTTTGAACATGGGCCAATTTTTTGCACATTTGGTCCAAAGCTACGATAATTTGAAATAGCAATTCCATCAATGAAATTCATTTGTCCCTCCTTAGATATTGTACTATGGTCTTTTATCATTGATATAAAAAAGGCTGCACCGAGCGGTGCAGCCTTCCTAATACCTAATTTCCTAATACCTAATTTCCTAGTACCTAATTCCTATGCCTCATGAAACTCGCCTTCAACGACGTCTTCATCATCGCCTTGTCCCTCAGCTTCGCCTTGGGGACCCTGCGGCCCCTGCGGGCCAGCGCCTGGCGCACCGCCGGGCTGCTGGTAAGCGGCCTGGCCGATGGCTTGTAGGTCCGTTTGTAGGGACTCCATCAGCTTCTGGATGCGGGCTTTATCTTCGCCCTGAATTGCTTCGCGCAGGTCTTTCACTTTGCTTTCAACGCTGCTGCGTTGATCGGCGGGCACTTTATCGCCCATATCCTTGAGCAGTTTCTCGGCTTGATAAGCCAGGGAATCGCCGCGGTTGCGGGTTTCGATCAACTCTTTGCGGTGTTCGTCCGCTGTGCGGTTCTTCGCTGCTTCCTCAACCATCTTTTCAATGTCTTTTTTGTCGAGGTTGGTGGAAGCCGTGATGGTCACGCTCTGCTCCTTGCCGGTAGCCTTATCCTTGGCGTTCACGTTAATGATGCCGTTGGCGTCAATATCGAAGGTCACTTCGACTTGCGGGACGCCGCGGGGTGCCGGCGGGATTCCGTCCAGGCGGAAGCGTCCCAGACTCATGTTATCCGCGGCCATGGGGCGTTCGCCCTGCAGGACGTGGATATCGACCGAGGTCTGATTATCCTCAGCGGTTGAGAAGGTCTCCGTCTTTTTGACGGGGATGGTCGTGTTACGCTCAATCAAGGTGGTCATCACGCCGCCCAGGGTTTCAACGCCCAGGGAAAGCGGGGTCACATCCAGCAGGAGGACGTCTTTGACATCTCCGGCCAGAACGCCGCCCTGAATGGCTGCGCCAACCGAGACGACCTCATCGGGGTTCACGCCCTTGTTGGGCTCTTTGCCGCCCGTCAGATCGCGCACCAGATCCTGGATCATGGGCATGCGGGTTGCTCCGCCCACGAGAACCACTTCGTCAATCTGATCTACGGAGAGACCAGCGTCTTTAATGGCTGCATTGAAAGGTCCGCGAGCGCGCTCGACCAGGTGATCCGTCATCTGTTCAAATTTCGCCCGGTTCAGCTTGAGCAGCAGGTGTTTCGGCCCGCCCGCATCGGCTGTCACATAGGGCAGGTTGATCTCGGTCTCCATGACGGAACTCAATTCGATCTTCGCTTTCTCCGCCGCCTCGCGCAATCGCTGCAGCGCCTGGCGGTCTCCGCGCAGATCGATCCCTTGTTCTTTCTTGAACTCGTCTGCAGCCCAATTGACGATTACCTCGTCCCAATCGTCGCCGCCCAGGTGGGTGTCGCCGTTGGTGGCTTTCACCTCGATCACGCCGTCGCCGACCTCCAGCAGGCTGACATCAAAGGTGCCACCGCCCAGGTCAAAGACCAGGACGATCTCGCTTCCCTTTTTATCCAAACCGTAAGCCAGTGCGGAAGCTGTCGGCTCATTGATGATCCGCATCACTTCCAGACCGGCGATCTTACCGGCGTCTTTGGTAGCCTGGCGCTGGCTGTCATTGAAGTAAGCCGGAACGGTGATCACCGCACGCGAGACAGGTTGGCCCAGGTAGGCTTCCGCGTCTGCCTTGAGTTTTTCAAGGATCATGGCGGAAATTTCCTGCGGCGTATAAGTCTTATCGGTAACAGGAATATGCACACGGGCATCTCCCGATGGGCTTTCGGTCACTTCGTAAGGCACCATCTTGCGTTCGGCTTCGACTTCGTCATAGCGTCGTCCCATGAAGCGTTTGATGGATGAAATTGTATTTTCAGAGTTTACAACAGCCTGACGTTTGGCGGGAACACCGACCAGACGTTCGCCGTTCTTATTAAAAGCGACAACAGAGGGGAGAAGGCGAGAGCCTTCCGCCGTGGGTATCACTGTGGCAGTGCCGCCCTCAACCACAGAAACAACGCTGTTCGTTGTCCCCAAGTCAATTCCAATAATTTTAGACATATTTCGATCTCCTCAAAATAAAGTTTATTGATTCCATTATTTTCCTAATATGAGGATACTAAGGGAGTCATAGAAGATCGTTAACAAAATATTGGATTAATATATATGCCAGGTCCTATCGTGTCTATAGTATAAAGTGATATATTAAATTTGATATAATTTTCGAGAATATTGGGGTTATTTTCGTTTTGTGAGGGATTTATGGCAAGAGTAAGAATAAAGGTTAGAGACTTTTATACAAATCTTGGAATGGGTATACCGAGTTTCCCTTTAATTTTATTATTAATTGGTGAGTGTGATCGCTTTTTTTCACTTTTGTATATATATGATATATCTGCTTGTATACCAAAGGGGTGAAAATTTGGGGATGTTTTGTGTTTATCCAGGGTGACGGGTTTATATCTAATTTGATGTCAGATCCGGAGTATTTTTGAATAAGCGTTGGGTGCGGAGATGATATTATTTGAATAACAGTTTATGGAGATGGGAGAAATTCGATGGCAAGCATAAAAGAATTGAAGCGGAGAATTAAAGAGCTGGAATCAAGAAATGAAGAACTAAGGGCAAGTGTAGGATTTGAGGAATTACAAGGATGGAAGCCAGATAAAAGAATTGAAGCACAATATGGTTGGGTCTATGCTTGGCTTTATCCGTTGCATTCTTATTTGGATACCCTTTACCCTTATTCTCATTTGAATACTGAGGACCCAATTAGTCCGGATGTGCGAAATAAAATTATGGCCATTGTAACCGCGATAATTTCTCAGCTATCAATACACGGTAAATATGGTGTAAAAATTCCGTATGATCCAAAGAAAACTGATGTGGATAATTACTTTGAAAAACAAAAAAAATATCAAGAACTTAATTATGATGCTTGTGATATTTGTGGAGAAGATAGGATAACTCACCAATGCCATATTATTCCAAGAGCGGAGGGTGGGCCTAATCATAGAGATAATTTTGTTACATTGTGTCCTTTACACCATCATTTGTTTGACCACAACAGATTGAACAAAAAAGAATGGTCTATTCTATCCAAAGTTATTGATGCGAAAATGGAATCGGCTATTGTTTATTTTAGAGAAGTCAGGGAAAAACAACAAAAAGAATATTGGGATACAACAAACAATTCTTCTGGGGGCAATCAAATCAATTAATGTTTTTTATGATGTTTTAGAGGAATTTATGGCAAGAGTGAGAATAAAGGTTAGAGATTTTTTTACAATTCTTGGAATGGGTATACCGAGTGGCCCTTTAATTTTGTTTCTAACTGGTGAGGTTGAGTTTGACGAATTTATTGTTGTTTTCGGCGTTTCTCTATTGATTGGAATTCCTATCTTGATTGTTGGGTTGCGTAAGCAGTCGAGATTTTCCAAAGCTTGGTATGGTGACAATAGGCATGTTTGGAGGTTGTTGCTTGGGTGGCCTATTGGAATAATTTTCGCTTTGTTGTTGATACGTTGTTCTGCTAAATAGTTCTGTCAATCTGAAGTCGGATTGATACTTGTTTTGAAAAGGTGGTTAGATATGTCTGGGTCTGATTTTGTTACGCTTACATGTCCTAATTGTGGTGGTAAATTGAATATCACAAAGGATATTGATCGCTTTTCTTGTGCTCATTGTGGCACTGAGTATATTGTTAAACGGGGGAGTGGAGTTGTATCTCTAAAACCTGTTCTTGAAGATGTTTCTAAAGGGGTGGGCAGCACTGCAAGCGAATTAGCACTTGTGCGGTTGGAAAAAGAAATTCCTGAAGTTCGGGATATGTTGGAGCGGGTAAAGGAAAGGGTGAAAGGGATTGAAGATCAAAAGCAAACAAGATCTACCGGGAAGATTATAGGTGTTATCGGAGTTGCCCTTGTAATTGTTGGGGTGTTGTTGTTGATATTATTTGAGAATATCTCAAGTTCGATTTTGGTGCTTGGTATTTTTCTTTTGGTAGCTGGTTTTGTTATGCGTTTTGGCTTTACTGAGAGCGTTAAGCCTTGGAAAGAAAAAGAAGAGAAGCTCTCTAAGAGGTTGTCGGATTTGGAAGATCAAAGACAATATCATTACAAAAGGGTAAATGATGTCTAGGTAAAGAGTTGTTTTAATAGTTGAGCTGATTTTATCTCTTTTTATTTGAGCCATATGAGAGAGGAATATGACTGTGTTTAAAAGATTGTTTGGTGGGAAAAATGATAAATACAAGTTTACTGTTCAAGAGCCTACTACTGAAACTTGCCCAAACTGTGGTGCAGAACTTGAAAATATTTCGGATTGGAAAAATGGAAAAATAGATTGTCCTCATTGTGAGGGTGTTATTGTTGTGAGGACTGGAAAGTTGTTTGCAGAAGATGAGGCAAATGTTCGAGATGGGCTAGAGAGTGTTAATAGAAGGTTGTTTGATTATGAAATTACAAGGGAAGAATTTAATCAAATAAGAGAAGAATTAAGTAAAGAATTTGGCTTAATAGCTTCGGTGAATGATACATTGTGGAGAATATTAAATAGCATTAATACACCTGATAAAAGTTATCAGGATAGAAAATTTATTTATATGGCTATGGATGATATTTTGAGAGGTGAGGGTAAAAGCTCGAATGAGATTTTGGCAAAAGTTTGTGAAATGGAGTTGTTGGGTAATAAAGAACTTTCCGAAAATCTGGGAATTAATCTCGTTGTAAAATCTAAAACTGTTAATGATAGTTATGTTTGTGATGAATGTAAGAAATTGAGTGAAGAAACTTTCACGATTGATGAAGCTTTGGAAACTATGCCCATACCTCATAGATGTACTAATGATGTTTGCAGGTGTTATTGGACGTTCACACCTCCTGGTTATGATTAGTTTTCTGTTAGTGGTTTAGGGTTCGCAGTATGGGAAACAATCTTCAAGACGAAGTATTTCTTCGACGAACAGATTAGCACCTACTGATGCTTTTTGTATATATCTTGTTGCTTCTGTATATTCTTTGACAGAGTAGTATGTTGCACTTTCTATTGCGTTTGTGAAAGTGCTAAGAAGAAGTTCTTTTGCATAAGTCATACATTCTGGCACTTCGGTATTAGTTAAGTTATTTTTTTGTTTTGTTAGTTCTGTTAGTATTTCTGTGTAATCGGGGTCATCTTCAGTAGTTAATCCTAATTGGTCTTGTAAAATGGAGAAAATGTCATGGATTTTGCTGTATGCTTCAGTGTATTCTTCTGGGTTGCAATATTCAGGGGTACTTGTTGGCTCCAGAGTGTTTGTGGGTGTTATTGTTGGTTCTGGTGTGCTGGTTGGCTCAGGCGTGAGATTTGATGAGCAGGAAATAAGCAATAAGCTAATTAGAATGATAAGAGCTTTTGTTGATTTCATGTTTCTCCTTTTGGTGGATTTGTTAAAAGTTTTCAATATCGGGCAGGGCAATCAATCCCCAGTAAACTCCCACGTACCACACTCTGCTTCAAGTTGAACCTGATAAGCAGATTCAGGAATATACATTGTTCCCCCCGCCATCCCAAAGTGATTGTTGATGATGTCGCCAGTCCGAGTTGTAATTGACCAATAGCAGGAATCGCTGGTGCCTAAAGAGCGCCATACGCCAGGGGAAATTTCTTCGCCAACGAGATAGTAGCCAGGTGTTTTATTAGTTTTTGTTGGGTCTTTTGTTTGTGTTGGAGGGGGCGTTTTGGTAGGCGTCATTGTAATAGTGGCAGTATATTTGGGAGTTTCGGTAGGTGTTGCAGTGACAAGTACAATCTTAGGGGTGTATGTTGGGGGAGGAGTTAGGGTTGGAAATGCTGTATTTGTAGCGTATGGTGTGTTTGTTGGAACTTTAGTGAATGAAGAAATGGTATTTTCTACTCTGGCGAGTATTGTTGGTTCGATTCTCTTATCAATTACAGAACAACTGGATAATAATAATGTTGCGGTGAAAATGATAGCCATTGTTTTTTTATGCATATTTCTCCCTTGTTTGTCGTTTGTATGTTTAAATTATAAGCTATTTTGAAGTAATTCTTTTTGATTCTGACCCGCATGATGTCTTCGATTAGGAAGTGTGCTACAGGCATTGATTTTGACGAAAAAATGTAACTTGCTTATAGATCTTATGTTCAAGTATTAACTGCAATAGTGAATTATTAAAGGCAATATGCATGTTTTGCCAGTGGTATAAATTGTTGTTATTTTTACAACTTCCTGAAAATGATTGACAATATGCTGTTTGTTCTTTTAATTAATTTTTTAAACTGAGATTACTTTCCTTGAGTTTTATCTTTATTTGCTTTTGAAATGCGGATGATCAGGGACAGGACGTAGAGGGCTAAAACGCTAAGGATAACAGCGAAGCCCAGGATCATATCATTAAAGGTGTCAGCGGGCATGTTAATTCCTCTCCTTGTTACGTTTAGCTTTAAGTGCAGCCAGGCGATAGCGGTGCCAGACCAGGTCCGCCAGCAGCAGGGTGAAGGTGACCAGGCTGATGAAGAAGGCGGTCAGCATCCGGGGGGACATATTGAAGGTTGAGCCGCTGTTTCCAGTGGCGATGACGACGGGGTGGATGGTGCGGAACAGGCGGATGGAGAAGAAGGTCAGTGGCACGGTCGCCGCTCCGACAATGGCATACACCGCCCCCAGCCGTGCGCGGGATTCGGGCGTGTTCAGCCCGCTCCGTAGGATGAAGTACGCGCTGTAGATCAGTTCCATAATAGCCGTTGTCGTCAGCCGGGGGTCCCAAACCCACCAGGTGTTCCAAATCGGCAGCGCCCAGATCATTCCGCTGAGGATGGCGATCAGCCCAAAGACCACGCCGACCTCAACCGCAGACAGAGAGAGCCAATCCCAGGAGAAGCGGCGTGTGCTCAAATAACCGACCCCGGCAACTGCTGCGAGGATGAAGCTGAGCATCCCAGCCCAGGCGGACGCCACATGGAAATAGAACACCTTCTGCACAGGCCCCATGGTGGCTTCCACGGGCGTGCGGAACAGGATCAGCCCCAGCGCCCCAAGGACGCCGACAAGGGAGAGAATATCCAGGATGATTAAAGCAAGCGGTTTTTTAGACAACGTTATTCCTCCAAGATCGTCTCGAAGAACATCAACCCAGCCGCATTAAAAAGGATAACACATGCCAGCAGGATCAGGATCCAACTGCGGGATTCTTCCATTGTCCCACCTGATAATACCGTTCTGCTGGCTTCCACCGCCGCGATCAGGATCGGCAGCGCCAGGGGGTAAAGCAGCACAGGCAGCAAGACGTCCCGCGTGCGCGCCTGGATGCTCAGGGCAGCCAGCAGCGTCCCCAGGCTGGTGTAGGCCCACAAACCCAATAGGATGATGGGTATCAAGGATAAATTTAACAGGTTCTGCCCATAGAACAGGCTGAAAATCGGCAGCAGGACCAGGGCGACCAGGGTGGTGAACAGGAGATTGCTGAGCGATTTCCCAAAGAAGATCGCCGACCGGTCGGCTGGTGCCAACAGTAGCCCATCCAGGGCGCTGCTTTCTCGCTCCAGGCTGACGCTGCGGTTCAGGCCCAGGGTGGAGGCAAAGGCCAGGGATACCCACAATAAACCCGCCGCCAGGCCGGCTTGCAGGTCGGGGGAGAGCTGCAGGGCGAAGTTGAACAGGAACACGACCAGCAGGGAGAATACCAGCATCACGGGCACGCCCTGCCGTCCGCGCCACTCGACCTGGATGTCCTTGCGAATGATCTGAAGGATGATTTTGAGATACCGCAGGAAAGGGTTCATCCGACCTCCTGCAGGTAGGCATTCAATTCGGGTACCTGGGACAGGCTGTCCACAGGGATATGCTGGCTGATCTTGCCGTCCTTCAACCAGGCGATGTGGGAGGCAATGGTCAGGAGGCGTTGAGGGCGGTGGGCGGCTAAAAGAATAGCGCGGCCGGGGCTGTGCAGCTCACCCAGTTTGGCATCCAGAAAGCGCGCCGCTTCCTGATCGAGTCCGGTATAGGGTTCATCGAACAGCAAGACGATCGGCTGATGGAGCAGGGCGCGGGCCAGGGATAGGCGCTGCTGCATCCCCCGTGAAAAAGTGCGCACGGGCTTATCTTGATGTCCCGTCAAGCCTGCTGATTGGATGCTCTCGGCAATTGTTTGATCTGTGCCCTTGACCTGATACAGCCTGGCGTAATGGCGCAGGTTTTCAGCGGCTGTGAGATCCTGATAGAACATGGGTTGGTGCCCAACGTAGCCGATGTTTGAACGAGATCGTGGGTTTGAGGGGATGATTTCATTTCCTATCCTGATTTCCCCAGCGTCAGCGCGCACCAGCGAGGCGAGAACCCGGAGAAGAGTCGTTTTTCCAGCGCCATTTGCCCCCACCAGAACACAAAAATCACCGTCATTGATGGTCAGAGATAGGTCGTTCAAGACGGGTCGGTAATGATATCTCTTGACCAGCCCGCGTACGTTGATCTCTGCTGGTGAAATCTCAGGCAACCTTTTCATGATTATTCAATTATATAGTATGGTGGAAAAAACGATCAGGGTTTTTAGCGGCTGGCGCAGTGCGCACAGAAACTGTTACTAACATTGACTCGATGGCTGCGTGGTGGGCAAAAATTGGATGTTCTTGACACGGCATTTTCAGGAACGTCATTGTTTATGGGGTTTTGGCAGTAGCTTACCGTGAGGAACGATGCTCATTGGGTGTTGAATCTTCTTGAGAGTCTTCCATTCTCACAAATGGTCTGCTCAGGATAAATCCGATGCCGATCACCAGAGCAAAAATTAAGAAAATTAATAGGGTATCCATAGCATTCTATTGAATAATAATCGCTTCATAAATTTCATTTTTGATAAGAATTAATTTGCAAAGCGAGTGTACGGGTGGGGGAGTGTCTTGTTTGTTTTTGTATGAAAAGCTGCTGCCCAAAAAGTGATATAAATCGAGCGGCAGAAAAATAACTTACTGACTTTTCACTAATTCTTTTTCCCGTACCACTAATTCATCAAAGGTGGATTGCCCTAATTTGCGTACTAATTCTTCCTGTGCTTCACACCATATCTCGTGGATGGGACAGGTATCTCCAAAGATGCAAACACTGGGATCCAATGTGCATTCATTGAGGGCAATAGGGCCGTCAATAGCTTCCACAACATCAAGGAGAGAAATGGCTTCAGGTTTCCGTGCCAACGACACACCGCCGTGTGCGCCGCGGGATGTATGGATTAACCCAGCGATGGAGAGCTGAGAAATGATTTTGGCTAAGAAGGACGGGGGGATATCCATCACTTCAGCAATTAGACTGGTAGCAGCCCTCTCACCGGATTTCAGTTTGGCGAGGTAAAGAATTGCTCTCAGTGCGTAGTCTGCTTGGCGTGTAATTTGCATGGTGAACACTCTTTTCTTGCGGTTAGATTGAAAACAAACCGGGACGATATCTAAATGAAGGACGACAAATTATGCGAATTTTTAAGTTCATCCTGCACACAGCTAATTTCCTACCTATCAGGTAGAAATTAGTGTTATTATCTATTTTATCCAATTAAGAAAAGTTTGTAAAGCAGTCTTTATTATAGACTTTACTACCTTAAAACCAACGGATGACTAACCATCTGAATGCCTGTTATTCATTGAACCTCGGTCGTGGGATAGCTTATAATTGGTTTGCTGAAGGAGTAGGATAAGGCAAGCTTATGAATGAGACAAAGCTGTTCACCTATTATCATCCAATCGTCGTCCGTTACGGTGACCTGGATCCGCAAGGCCACGTTAATAATGCAGTGGTCCTGACCTATCTGGAAAGTGCTCGTTTGGGATACTATGAAAAGGTCGGCATTTGGAAAAAGGATTTCAGGATGATCACGGGGATGGTCGTCGCTCATATCGACATTGATTACCTGGCACCGATCTACTTGGGGCAAGCAGTGCGGGTTGGTTTGTGTATGACGCATATGGGGACCAAGAGCCTGGCCTTTGATTTCCAAATTGAAGAAGTGCCCGGTGCCCGACCCCTTGCGAAGGGGAAATCCGTGATGGTTGCTTTTGATAATGAAACGGAAAAGAGCATTCCAATACCGCCTGAATGGCGGGAGAAGATCAACCAATTTGAGAACATGAAGGGATGAAATGAAACTTCCTGAATTTGACAGCGATGAAATGATTGAATTCTTAACTCGGCTCCTCAACATACCCAGCCCGACCGGATTCACCGATCGCGCCATCGCGCTATGTGAAGAGAGTTTATCTCAGTTGCCCGATGTGTCCCTGCACCGCACCAACAAAGGGGCGCTGGTGGTTACGATACCCGGCGAAAGTGACGCGCCCTGGCGAGCGTTGACCGCTCACGTGGACACGCTGGGCGCTATGGTAAAGGAAGTCAAATCCAATGGACGTCTCAAGTTGAGCAAGCTGGGTGGGTTTGCCTGGAATACGGTGGAGGGGGAGGGGGTTACAGTATTCACCCGCAGTGGTGATGTCGTTCGCGGCTCTTTGCTGGTGACGAAACCCTCCGCACACGTCCATGGACAGGATGTGAGTAAAACAGAGCGCAAGGATGACACGATGGAAGTCCGCCTGGACGCACGCACAACCAATGCGGATGAAACGCGGGAACTGGGAATCAACGTGGGTGATTTTGTTGCTTTTGATCCCCGGGTGGAGGTCAATAACGGCTTTGTCCGCTCTCGGCATTTGGATGACAAAGCTTGCGTTGCCAACATCATTTATGCAGCCAAGGCGCTGGCGGATGCTGGTTTGAAGCCGAAGGTCACCACGGTGCTGCATATCAGCAATTATGAAGAGGTCGGTCACGGCGCTGCTGCGGGCATCCCGCCGCAGGTCACTGAGCTGGTCTCAGTGGATATGGCTGCTGTTGGTGAGGGGCAGGCGTCGGATGAGTTCCATGCCACCCTGTGCGTCAAGGACTCCGGCGGACCCTATCATTACGGCTTGAGCCAACGTATGCGAGAGCTGGCAGAGCAATATGAAATCCCCCACAAAGTGGATATCTATCCCTACTACGGCTCCGACGGCGAAGCTTTCTGGCGGGCGGGAGGGGACGTGGCGGTGGCACTAATTGGGCCGGGCGTAGACGCCTCGCACAACTATGAGCGGACGCACACGGAAGCCTTGAACGCCACCACTCAGTGGTGTTTGGCTTACCTTCTTAATTAATCAAACTGACGATATTGATTTTTAATGTGATACTATGCCCGATCTAACCCACCTACTGCATGAAAAAGACCTGGGGTTCCTGCAAATTGTTGCGGAATTATGGGGCTTAGATCTCCACGCGCCTGATGCCCGGTCAGCCCTGCCAGAATTGGTGGGCATGATGAAGGATCCGGCGCTGGTGATGGAGATTGTAGAATCACTTCCGGATCAAACCCGAAAGGCATTGGATAGTTTGATTATGCATTCTGGTTGGATGGCATTGCCCCAATTTGTCCGCGAGTACGGCGAGCTGCGCGAGGTAGGGCCCGGCAAGAGGGATCGAGAGAAGCCTTATCTTGATCCCATCTCCGCCACAGAGACGCTTTGGTATCGCGGACTGATCGGGCGGGATTTTTTGAAACGGGAGGGTGAGCTTCAGGAGTGTGCCTATATCCCAGATGATTTACTGGAACTGTTACCCGAAGTTGAACCCGCTGGACCGCAGCTGCCCGGCAGAGCCGCCTCACCGGGGGAGACCGCCTATATTATTCAAGCTTCTGATCGGATTTTGGATCACGCCTGTACTCTTCTGGCAGCGCTCCGCCTGGAGAATATTAACCGCTCTCCTGCTGTGGATGAGTGGCAGCCGCCTTTGGGAGTTGTGCACGCACTCCTGGCAGCGATGAAGTTGATCACCTCCAGCGAGCAGCCCGTGCCTGAAGATGCTCGGCCATTCCTGGAGATGCCGCGCGGCGAAGCGCTGTCGTGGCTTGTTCGCGGTTGGCGGGAATCCTCACTGTTCAACGAATTAAAATTAATATCAAGTTTGATTTGTGAGGGCGCCTGGCATAACGAACCAGAGGCTGCACGTCAGAAGATCCTGGATTTTCTCAGCGAGGTGCCTGAAGGGGCCTGGTGGAACCTGACCTCCTTTATTGATGCGATCCACGATCGTGAGCCGGATTTTCAAAGGCCTGCCGGTGACTTTGATACGTGGTTGATCCAGGATGCTGAGAGCGGAGAATCTCTAAAGGGCCTTTCCCATTGGGATGAGGTAGATGGTGCTTTAATACGCTATCTGGTCACCGGCCCCATGCACTGGTTGGGCTTGATGGATCTGGCTTCGCCGGATGAGGGAGAGGCGGTCACTGTTTTTCGGTTTTCTGGCTGGGCACCTCAGTTGTTAATGGGGCAGCCCGTTGACCTCTCTGAAGAAGACCAGCCCGTAGAATCCTTTTCCGATGGCAAGATCACGGCTGGCAGGCTGACCCCCAGGCTGGGGCGGTATCAGATCTCCCGTTTTTGCTTGTGGGTGGATGAGACGGAAGAACAATATTCTTATCAAATAACACCGGCGTCTTTGGAGAAAGCCCGTGAGCAGGGGTTGAAAGTGTCCCATTTGGAGAGGTTATTGAATCGGTATGGCGAAGAGCCGCCGCCAAATTTGGTAGAAGCCCTGACTCGGTGGGAGCGTGAAGGCGGGCAGGTGCGCATTCGTCCTTGCATTATTCTGCAGGTTGAAACGCCCAAAATACTTCAAGCCTTGAGGGAGTCCCCAGGGGGTAGGTTTTTAGGAGAGCCATTGGGGCCGACTGCAGCTATCGTCAACCCCGGCGCGGTTGAGAAGGTAACCCGGGAATTAGCTCGTCTGGGTTATCTCAGCGACGTTGAATTTTCCGACATCGGCGTTTCGGATTCGGGTGAGCCCGACGTATAATGACAATATGATAGCGCAAAAAGAGACCAAAGAAGACCCCACAAGGCTGATCCATCCCAGGCGTCCGTTCGTTTTGAGAGTATTATTTTGGGTATTTTCCTTTTGGGCTTTGCTGGGCTGGCTTCGATTTGCAAGAGCGTTGATGGACCGCTCGTTAATCCTGGAAGCTTTGGGCTCGAACTTTGATTACTATTTCCTTTTCGCTGGCCTGTTTAGTGGTCTGGGCGCTCTGCCTGTATTGTGGGGCTTATTGCGCGGCAAACCCTGGACGCTGAAACTTGTTTGGGCGATGGCGGTGTTTTATCCTGCCCTTTATTGGTTTGAACGGCTTGCGCTGTGGGCTGATCCCAATATAGAAGGCAATTGGCCGTTTATGGTGCTTTTGACATTGCTCTGGTTTGGGCTGGTGGCATGGGCATCCTCCTCAAAGCGCAGCCGAAGTGTTTTCAAGGCGGATAAGAAAGGCAATGAAAAATGAACGATCAAGAAAGAGAAATGAAACTGTATATCCGGGATTTGGGGACATTGGCGGAACGGCTGCGGCTCAGCGGTGCGGAGATAGCCCGGGAGCGGACGCTGGAACATAATTTGCGACTGGATACGCCTGACGGCAGTCTAAAGAAGAACGGCTGCCTTCTCAGGCTGCGGCGGGATGATCGAGTGAGCGTTACATATAAAGACCGGACAGAAGTACAAGATGGCGTCATCACCCGTAGAGAGATCGAATTTGTAGCGGATGATTTTCAGATTGTCCTCAAACTTTTTAATGCTTTGGGATACAAAGAGGTTGTGGTTTATGAGAAATACCGCACCGTTTATCGGTTGGGGGATGTAGAGGTTGCCCTGGACGAGCTCCCTTATGGCGATTTTGTGGAGATTGAAGCACCGAGCAACCCACTGATTGAGGGCGTGGTACAGATGCTTGGACTGGATGGGACTAAAGCGATTGTCACCAATTACCTAGGTTTATTTGAACGGCTGAAACAAGCACGGGGTATAGGGATCCATGATTTGACCTTTGAAAACTTCAAGGGCTTGGATATCTCCGCAGATGATATGGGTGTTGAACTCGCAGATTAAGTAGATGAGAGAAACGATGGAAGGCGAACCATTGCTGATTTTCAGACTTCCTGACAGGCAGGAACTGGATTTGTAAGCCAAAATTATGTACAGCAGACCGTATCTTAGATTTTTAAAGCCTGTTTTAAAGCCTTTCGCTTTCTATAATGAACCTGTAAATGGGTAAAATCCCGTTTAAAACACAACATCTTGAGATATTTCCGACAAGATACTCGGCGGAATATTTCAGGGGATAAATATTCCCCCTCATCCTCATGGGCGGGAAAGCAACTTGGCAGGGACGCGGTGTGCGCTGCGTCCCTGCCATGTTTTTTTAACTGTTATAATGATTCAAGGTGATTAAAAATTTTAGAAATAAGTATGAATGACCCGTGGTCAACGCCGCTTCCAAACACACAGGAGAAACAACTATTAAATCTTGGGAGACTCTTTCTAAGAAGCTGATATTGGATATGCCGCCTTTCCTGCTCGTGGAGGCGCATAAGATCAAGCTGCCAGATGGTCGTGTGATCGAAGATTGGCCCTGGCTGATCACACCTGATTTCATCGTTGTTGTGGTTATCACTGAAAGTGATGAATATTTGTGTTTTCGACAGACGAAATACAGCGTAGAGGGCACCACCCTGGCACTCGTTGGCGGATATATCAACGTTGAAGAAGAACCGCTGGCGGCGGCAAAACGTGAACTTGTGGAAGAAACGGGGTATGAAGCGCCGCACTGGGAGAGCCTGGGTCAGTATGCGGTGGACGGCAACCGCGGCAACGGTGTGGCTTATTTATTTCTGGCAAGGGAGGCTCGTCCGGTGGCAGATCCAGATGCGGATGACCTTGAGGAACAAGATCTGCTGAAGCTTTCCAGGGCAGAGGCGGAGGCTGCGGTAGCGCGGGGGGCTTTCAAAGTGCTCGCTTGGCAAACGGCTATGGCAATGGCATTATTGCGCTGTTGATCAGGCTATCACTACTCTATTTATAAATACAGGGAGTGGTGGAATTAAGAATTATATATTTTGGTAGCCTTGTACGATTACCTAATAATTAATACTCGTCTTCCACAGCTTCAACACGCGGCACAACATGTTGCCTTTGCAGCTTTTTCCTCCCCCGCAGGAAATAAAAATAGTACATGACAATAGCGATGACGTATAAGGCAATCGTGCCGATAAAAGGGGGTGTAAAGCCGTACTGCACCTGCAGCCAACCGCTGATGATGGGACTGAAGGCCCGCCCGAAGCTGTGCACCATGCTGTTGAGGCTGGCGACCATTGCTCTTGATTCAGATTCGACTTGCTCCATAACGAATGTCTGGTAAACAGGGGAACTCATGTTCATTAATGTCAAACGAATGTAATAGGCAATGGCGCTCAGGCTGAACCAGGGAGAAAAGCCTAAGAGGACCAGGAAGGGAATGGATAATGCCTGCGTGTAAACCACAACCTTGATCTTGCCGTAACGGTCTGCGAAAGCGGGCGCAAGGATCAAACCCACGCCCATCGCCAGGGACCCCCAGGCGAACATCGTGCCGATGACCGGATCAGGTTGATGATGTACGTTGCTGAAAAATATATTCATAAAGGGCATGATCAGCCCTGCGCCGATGGAGGTGACGAACATGGGCAGGAGTAATTTTGAGAGCATCCCGGGGTTTTCGCGTGCGTATGATATCGGCGCGAAGATGGATTTTTCATCAGTGGAGAAAACATTGCGCTTGAGAAGCGCCCGTGGGATTATAGCGATCATCACCATCACACCCGAAACGCCGATCGCCCAGGCGTAGGCTGTTGAACTGACGGAGCTGATATCGAGCATCTCCCCGAACCAGGTGGGCAAATAGCCGCCGATCCAATCGCCGACCGAAAAAGCCGCCATGCGCAATCCCGAACTGATGCTGAAAAGGTATGTACGTTCTTCTTCACCGCTGTTCTCCATTAAGAAGGGGCCGCTGGTCACACTGCCCAGGCTTGAGCCGACGCCCATTAAGATGTTCATGAGGATAAACACGGTCACAGATGGGAAAGCCACTGTCATCAGGATGGATATGCCTATCAATAACGCTGAGATAACTAGCGAGGCTTTCCGACCTAATATGTCTGCCAGGTAACCCATGGGTAGGGCGGCGATCAAAACTGTCATGCTGCTGATCGTGGATAGCAGTCCCATCGTCGTTTCGTTGTAACCTAGGGAGCGGAGGAAGAAGTTGAAGAGGATTCGATGGATGCCAAAGCCGGCACCGTAGATCATGAGGCTAACCAGGTATTTGCGGGCATTGGGTCTGAACGCCCGCACACGCTGGATGTAGGTTTGGATTACATTGTCTGAGGGGTTTTCTTGTTCATCTTGCAAAGACACAAATATTAATCTCCTGATAAAAAATCCTGTAAAATCCCAATTGTGGTTTCGACCCCTGCCATGCGAATGGCGTACCGGCGGTCTGCCTTAAGAGATACCGTCACCTTTACCAATCCTGCCAGGCGAAGGTTGTTTAAATGATGAATAACTGTGGGAGGGCGAAGGCGCAGGACTTTGGCTAATTGGCTGGGGGTGGAAGGTGTTTCTAAAAGATGGCGTAAAATACGCAGCCTTGTGGGATCCGCCAAAGCTTTTAACGCGTTTAATAAGTCCTCAGGCACAAGTTCACCAGGCACCAGCGGTGTCCCTTTCGGTCGTGCTCCGAATAAAACGATGCCTGTTGTGTTCTTCAGGGTATCGAAGAACACAAAAGGTGCGCCCCAAAAGGATGGTGCCATGATGAGTTTTGTGAGATTGGAGACCCAATCCATTCTGACGCCTGCGGAAAGCTGCTCTAAGACGGAGAGCAACGGCTGTTCTTCCGCCAGCGTTCTGGCGTGTTGCAGGGCGCTGGTTTGGGCAGGGACGATCCTGGATTCTTCTTCAGAGAAGAAATTTTCATTGTAGATTTCAAGAGCGGATAGTATTCTTTCACCAAACCCCCTTTTATTCGACCATGCATCGAAGATCGCTCGGATGACGGACTTCGTCGCTCGTTTGGATCCTCTATAATCCTTGATTTCTGCTTCAATCTTGGTTGTCAGGCGCTGTTTGCCTTCCAACGATAAGAGGAATTGCAGTTTAGTCTTATTTTCGTTCACAAGCGCGGGGAGGCGATCCTCTGGTGAGATGCTGCGGAGAACTGTTAAGGCTGTTGAAGCATCTTTTGGCTCAGGCAGGCTGTACACCCAGTGCATGGGTACGCTGATAAATTGCTGTGATTGTTCCAGGGTGTCGCGCAAGGTAGATGAGAGGCGGGAGCGAACACCGGCAGCCCAGGATGGGCGCAAGCCGAATTGGTCAGGCCGGTGGATGATCCACAAGCTGACGAAAAGATCATAAGCCGTGCCTTTGTCCCATATAATTTGCGGTTGTTTGTTCATAACTCCACCTCGCACTTTTGTCAGAATTTACTTTGAGTTCAAATTGCCCCATGCAGCGTTGCATGGGGCAAATTTTAGAAAAACGATGCAAAAGAAACTGTGGGTGAGTTACCTTATCATCAGACTGCGTGATCGGTAAAACCTCGTGTTTCTGATTAGATAATAATCTAATAACGATTCATTGTCAAGCTTATTTAAAATCAATTTCTATGTTGATCATCGAGTAATGTTTTAATAATCGAAGGATATGTCCAGCGGGGGGATGTTGTTTTTGTTGTCACTATCAGCCCTATTCCTGGAGAAATCCAGGTGCCTGTCATTAAGGACGGTTGATCTGATTTTGGATGTTATCCAATAGATATTCGACCATGTTGGGCTGTGTTCCCATGAAATTTTGCTTTACTGATGCTTCACCTGTTTGCTTACCCATTCAGGTTCGCAGTGTTAGAATAATGGATGTAAGTAAAAGAAAGATGGAGTTGGTTTGTGAAATTATTTAGAAAAATTCAAGCGGTTTTTCCAAAGGATTGGCCGACACGGATACTCTTATCTGTGATCATCCTTGCGGCTGTTGTGGGCGCTGTATATGCCTTCAGGTTGGTGGGCGATTTGGTCGCCAGCACCACCGCTTTTACGCTGCCGGGAGATCCTGTTTTGCCAATATCTGAGGAAACGCAGACTCAGAGCGGCGAGGATGTTGAATCCACCGATGAGCCTGAGATCAATTTGCCCGATCCCGATCCTTGGGATGGTACCAGCCGAGTGAATGTGTTGGTGATGGGATTGGATCTGCGTGATACGGAAGATGACAGCGCAGCCCCGCGCTCCGACACGATGATCTTGCTCACAATGGACCCGCTGAATAACACCGCCGGCGCGATTGCCATCCCGCGCGATATGTGGGTGGCTGTGCCGGGGTTTGGCTATTACAAGATCAATACAGCCTATCGGCTTGGCGAATTGTATAACATCCCGGGGGGCGGCCCAGCGCTGGCGTCCCAAACAGTTGAGGAATTCCTAGGCGTCCCCGTTCATTTTTACGCGCAGATCGAATTCCAGGCTTTTGTGGATTTTATTGACCATATACATGGGATAAAAGTTACCTTTGACGAACCTTACACCGTTGACCGCCGCGGACCGAAGAATACCGTTACCCTGGAGCCCGGCACCTATGTGCTGGATGGCGAATATGCCCTGGCTTATGCCCGCGACCGTAAATCGGAAGGGGATGATTTTGACCGCTCCAGCCGCCAGATGGAAGTGATCCTGCTTATCCGTCAGCGCATTTTAAATTTTGATCAACTGTCGACGCTGGTGATGAACGCGCCAGCCATCTATGAGGACCTCTCCACAGGCATCCGCACGAATATGAGCCTGGATCAAATCATCCAATTGGCATGGAAGGCGCGGGAAATCCCTAAAGAGAACATTCAGATGGTCGTGATCGGCCCTGAATATGTCACCATTGAAAAATCGCCGGATGGGTTGGATATTCTCAAGCCTATTCCTGATAAAATCCGCCTCCTGCGAGACGAAGTTTTGGGAAACGGGGGATTGCTGGCGCCTGCAGCCGGGGACGATCTGTTATTCTCAGCAGTCGAAGAGGGTGCAAGCATTGTAGTATTGAACGGCAGCTATCAACCCGAATTGGGGACGAAAACCGTTGACTGGTTGGCTGAACAGGGCTTAAATGCGATTGCAGAGGGATACGCACAAGCAACAACTGTGTCTTCTGTCACCCTGCAAGGGGAAGCGCCCTACGCCCTGCGCTGGCTGGCCGAAACCTTTGAAATGACCGCCGGCAGGATTACCCATGATTACTTCCCTGATGCACAGGCAGATTTGGTGTTGATTTTGGGGGATGATTGGGCGTCTAATAATCCAATGCCCTGAAATAGGTCGGTTAAAGATAACATTAGGTGAGGAAACCTTCGCTTCGATGATGTTTTAGGCGGATGTATCCATAAGTTTGGTATATGTTTATCGCTTTTTGCTTATCTCTGGGCGTAATTTGATGTCATTTGCTTTATCAGGAGTAAAGGTTATAATCCGGTTATGTTTGCAAAGAACAAGACCTTGAAGATTATTCTAATAATTATTGGTGCCTTGGCGCTAATTTTGGCAATTTATTTTATTCCAGCGGTCAAACGCCGTGTGGATTGGAAGGTATATCAAATACGCGCTGGAATATTTTATTTTTTCAACCCACCTGGTCAGGACCCCTTTACCCCATCCCAACAGAATGAGTTGGATAAAATTGTCCAGATGACACAAACGGCCATGTCGATTACAGCCACCGCTACTGTGGATCCAACGGTCACGCCAACGAATTACATGACCCCTACCTCCACACAGACCGCTTCGCCCACCCCTTCGCCAACACACATCCCGAAGGAAGTCCGATTGGACGGCGTGGATTATGAATATCAGGGGTTCAATAACTGCGGGCCAGCGAACCTTTCTATGGCGCTTTCCTACTGGGACTGGGAGGGAGATCAATACGATATAGCTAATGTGGTTAAACCACATACGAATGATCGCAATGTCATGCCTTATGAAATGGTGGAGTATGTGGAAAAATACACTGACTTGAGCATTCTTGTAAGATATGGCGGTGATCTCGAGATGATCAAAAAGCTCATCGCAGCCGGTTTTCCTGTTATTCTCGAGAAGGGGCTGGAAGTTGTTGATAAAGGCTGGATGGGACATTATACTGTTGCCACGGGTTATGATGATGTAGAGGAAGAGCTTATCTTTCAGGATTCATATGTTGGGGATGGCCAGGATATGCCATATTCTTATGCGAGAACGTTAGAATATTGGAAGGATTTTAATTACATTTATTTGGTTATCTATCGTCCTGACCGTCAGAAGGAAATTGAGTCGATATTAGGTCCCCATATTGATGAAAACTATAACTTGCGTTTTACAGTTGAAAAAGCTATGCAAGATATTGAAACAATGCAAGGAAATGATATGTTTTTTGCTTTGTATAATTACGGTTCCACCCTGGTTCTTTTGCAGGATTATTATGGCGCGGCGCAAGCTTATGATAATGCCTATGCCATGTTTGAGGGTTTTAATCCATATTGGCGTATTACCTGGTATCGGACTGAGCCATATTTTGCTTATTATTTTACTGAACGATATAGGGATGTTCTTGACCTTGCCAGCATCACGATTAGTTATGTCTCTAATGATGCTGCAATTGAAGAAAGCCATGTTTGGCATGGGCGCGCTAATTTAAAGCTTGGTAATGTCGATGAAGCCATTGAGGATTTTCGCACCGCTTTAGAGTGGCACCCGGGATGGTGGGTGGCGGAAAATGAGCTGCAACTCTTGGGTGTAGAACCCTGAATTAATCTTCCAGAAATCGGTTGTCCATCCCGACGTTGTTCTAAAACGTCAGGATTTTCTTTTTACGATCGGTTGCATATCTTCGCAGGAGAAAATATAATAAATTATATCTAAATACTATAAATAAAGGAGAAAAAAATATGCTTCACGAATTTCTCAAGAAAATTGATCGTCATATTCATTTTGACACGGTAGATGCCCACTGCGATATCCCCTGCGGGATTTACGATCCGCATCAGGCGCAGATCGGCGCGCTGACCGTCATCCGCATGGTAGATTTAATTGATGAGCATATCAAGGAGCACGACAAGATCGAGACGGCAGAATTTTTCAACAGCATGACGCGTTATATTGCTGTCAAGGAAGAACATGCTGAACTCGTCAAGCATGAGATCCGGGTGATTTGGGGCGATTTCATTAAGGAATCACAACTTGATGAATACCCGCAGCTCAACGGTCTGGTGCATAAGATCATGGCTCTGGCTTCCAAAGCCCGTCAAACGGTTGACCGTAAGACAGCTGTTGCACTGTTGGAAGCGGTCAACGAATTCGCGGAAATCTTCTGGCAGATCAAGGGTATTGAGACCAAACGCGCGAATGCCCCGTATTCGGTCAAAGAAGAAGTGGTTTACCCTGTCCTTTAATTAATGCTTCGTCTGCTCAGAGTTCGCGGCCAGAGCCTCGCTCCGGACTACCGGGAGGGCGATTACGTCCTGGCCGCGAAGGTTCCTTTTCCTTCTGGTAAAATCAGGGTTGGCGATGTGATCGTTTTTGACCAACCCGGCTACGGCAAGCTGATCAAGCGTGTCCGTCGGGTGCTGGATGACGGCGGCGCATTTGAGGTGCGGGGCACACAGGTTGAGAGCACGGACAGCAGGAATTTCGGTATTGTCCCTGCAGACCGCGTTTCCGGCAAGGTGATCTGGCACATCCGGCATAAATAAATCCAGTAGGACAGGGGTTGCGGATTGAATGCAGATTTCTTATTACTACTAACGGCTGCCATTTGGGGTTTTGCCTTCGTCGCCCAACGTCTGGGCAATGCCTATATGGGGCCGTTTACGTTTAACACCCTGCGCTTTACGCTGGGGGCGTTGGCTTTGCTTCCCCTGTTGATCTGGGAGCGCAAACGCAATAAATCTCGGCCTCAATTCAAAATCAAGCAGCATCTCTTCCCTGCATTACTCACAGGATTGGTTTTGTTCGCGGGCGCTTCCTTCCAGCAGATCGGCTTATTGGGCACGACGGCTGGAAAGGCTGGATTCATCACCGGCTTGTATGTGGTGCTGGTACCCTTATTGGCGCTTTTATGGGGGAGAAGGACGCATCCTGCTCATTGGCTGGGGGCGCTGCTGGCGGCAGCCGGCTTATATCTACTTTCAGTAAAGAGGGGTTTCACCATAGCGCCATATGACCTGATCGTGTTGGCGGGGGCATTCATTTGGGCGGGGCACGTGCATCTGATTGACCGGTATGCGGGGAAGGTGGGCGCCCTGCATTTATCCATCATGCAGTTCGCTATCTGCGGTTTGCTCAGTGCTGGTGCGGCCTTACTGTTTGAATCCATGGACCTCCGTGGGATTGAGGAGGGACTCTGGCCGATCCTTTATGGGGGATTCTTGTCCGTGGGATTGGCGTACACCCTGCAGGTGGTTGCACAACGCCGGTCTGAACCCGCTCACGCTGCCATTATCCTCAGCCTGGAGGGGGCTTTCGCAGCTTTGGGCGGTTGGCTGGTGTTGAATGAATTATTGACACTGAGGGATCTGGCTGGATGCGGCCTAATGTTTGCGGGGATGCTGGTTTCCCAGATACTGGGCAAACGCCTGAAAGTCGAAACAAAGGGTAGAAAACTGTAATTCTTTCACAAGGCTTAATCAAATATCATCCGCAATTATCATGGAAGTGATATGATTTAATCGTCAAAGCGCTAAGTTTGTATTCTTTGCCCTGGAGGAAAAAAGATGACCGCTTCAGAGAAAATCAAGTCCCTCGCCTGGGAACGCCCACTTTCCAAACCCATCAACCAAAAACCGCAGCCCATGAAGATCACCCTCAAGCTGATTTGGGAGATGCTGCCCGCCATCTGGCGCATCCGCCGCTGGACGCGTGAACAGCGCAAGATGGGGCGGCGTCCTTTGTTTGACCTGGTGAGGGGTGGCTTTCCAGTTGTGCCGGACAAGGGTGTGCCCTTGGGCGGGCTGGGCGGCGGGACGATCACCCGCGGCTGCCGGGGTGATTTCAACCGCTGGGGGATCAAACCCGGCGATTACGAATATCGAAAAGTCGACGCCGACCAGTTCTCTTTATGGGTTTCCAGAGGGGATAAGAACCCCCGGGCGCTTGTTCTTAATCCCGATCTGCCGGAAGGGGAAGCCTTGCAGCACTGGGGATGGGGAAAGCTGGACGAGGATAAGGTCACCTACCGCGCTCTTTTCCCCCGCGCCTGGCATGATTATCAGGAACCGATACCTGGGATTAATTTATCCTGCCGGCAGGTTTCACCCGTGATTCCGCACAACTACAAAGAGTCGAGCTTCCCGGTGAGCACCTTCGTTTGGACGGTTGAAAACACGGGCGAAGAGGATGTGGACGCTGCGCTGATGTTCACCTTTCAGAATGGCACCGGCGGAGAAAATGACCAGTGGGGCGGCCACAGCAATCATTTGATAAAGGAGAACAGTGAACAGAGCGAGATCATTGGCATTGAACTGCGCCATATTCACCGGCACCCCAAACCCCTGGAAGAGGGGCAGAAGCTGCAAGACCAGGTGAATTATGAAGATCAACTGGTTTTTGGCATTGGAGCTTTGGCTGGCGGCGGCGTGGATGTGAGCTATCGTACCCGCTTCCTCACTGGTTCCGGTGGGATAGATATCTGGGATGATTTCGCACTTGACGGGAGGTTGGATAACGAACTGGACGAGCAGCCTTCACCTGTGGGGGTTGCGGTTGGCGGGGCCCTTTCCGCCCGTGTGCACCTGCCGGTAGGGGAGAGCCGGGAGATCCTCTTCGCGCTTGTGTGGGATATGCCCATCATGCGCTTCACCGAAGGGACGGGATGGTACCGGAGATATACGAAGTTTTACGGTCGGGCTGGCGAGGCTGTACCGGCGCTTCTGAAGGATGCGCTGACGATGTATCTAGATTGGGAGGAAGCCATAGACGCCTGGCAGCGTCCCATTCTGGAAGATGAAGTGCTTCCCTTGTGGTACCGCCAGATGCTGTTTAACGAGACTTATTATCTGGTAGATGGCGGTACACTCTGGACGGCGGGGCGCGAGGGCAATACAGATACCAGCGAGGATCCGCTGCCGGAACCTGAAATGGGCCATTTTGCCTATCTCGAAAGCCACGAATACCGCATGTACAACACCTACGATGTCCATTTCTATTCCTCTTTCGCATTAGCCATGCTGTGGCCCGAACTGGAGCTCAGCCTGCAGCGGGACTACGCCCATTCACTGATGATGGAAGACGATGAAATTTTCACCTATTTCTTCTCCGGGGACAAAGCCCCCCGGAAGGTGCGCGGCGTCATCCCCCATGACCTGGGCTCGCCTTTGGAAGACCCCTGGATCAAGATCAACGCCTACAATGCCCAGGATGTCTCCCGTTGGAAGGATTTGAATCCCAAGTTTGTCCTGCAGATCGCCCGAGATTATTTCCTGACGGAGGACAAAAACTTCCTGGATGCGGTCTGGCCTGCGGTTCGGGAGGCAATTCAATATATGTTTAAGTTCGACAAGGATGGCGACGGGATGATTGAAAATGAGGGCTTTCCTGATCAAACTTACGATGTCTGGTCAGCAAAAGGCCCCAGCGCGTATTGCGGCGGGTTATGGCTGGCATGCCTGCAGGCCGGCGCAGCACTTGCGGAAGAGATGGGCGAGATAGATCTGGCTAACTTCTATCAAGCGCAATTTCAAAAGGCGCAGCAGGTCTATGAAGATGTGTTGTGGAATGGTGAATATTATGATTACGAAGCCAGCGGCAGTAAACACCAGGATTCGATCATGGCAGACCAGCTCGCCGGACATTGGTACAGCCTGACTTGCGGCTTAGGCGGAGTCGTGCCAGAAGATCATGCCCGGTCTGCTCTCCAGAAGGTGTTTGATTTTAATATCATGGGATTTAAAAATGGGCGGTTGGGCGCGGTGAACGGCATGCGTCCGGACGGCGGATTGGACAAAACGGGCATGCAGTCCATGGAGATTTGGATCGGCACCACTTTTGCCGTTGCAGCGGCGATGCTGCAGGTTGGGATGGATGAGCAAGCGTTCAGAACGGCGCAAGGGATTTTTAACATGGTCTATGAGGACTATGGATTGTGGTTCCAAACGCCGGAAGCCCTGAGTGTGAATGAAAGCGCCCGCGCCATCGCCTATATGCGTCCCCTGGCTGTCTGGGCTGTTCAATGGGAGCTTGAGAGGAAGAAGGGATAGCAAGACAAAAGATATCATTTCAAGAAAGATCAGGCTGTCTCAAGAAAAAAATGGGACAGCCTGTTTTATTTGGATATGAATTATATTTTTGACCTTAAAGAAAACCTGTTTTATGAATATAATGGAGGCAGTGATGGAAAACATAGAATTAACCAACCCAACGGAAACCTCTGACCATGGAAGCGCTCGCTGAGAATGTTAAATCCCTGCTTGGGATAAAACTCTCCAAAGATCAACTGGGGGCGTTAAGCCTTTATCAGCATGAACTGCTTGAGTGGAATAAGCATATCGGCCTGACGGCGATCCGCAGTGTGGAAGGTGTGCAGACCAAACATTTTCTAGATTCGCTGACAGTCCTCCTTGCCTGGGAAAGGCATGATTCGCCGGCGCGCTTAATTGATGTCGGCACCGGCGCAGGCTTTCCCGGGTTGATATTGAAGTTGGTTTGGCCCTCCACGCAGGTTACCCTGGTTGAATCCATTCATAAGAAGGCGGATTTTTGCCGTCACATTGTGGACCAATTGGGTTTGAAGGGTGTTACTGTTCTCTCGGACAGAGTGGAGGCGGTTGGGCAGGATCCCGAACACCGCCAATCCTATGACCTGGCTGTGGCGCGGGCTGTGGCACGAATGCCGATCCTAATGGAATATTTGCTGCCCCTGATTTACGGCAATGGCATTGCTATGGCGATGAAGGGTGAGACAGCACACGCTGAAACCCAGGCTTCTGAAAAAGCAATTCGCCTGATGGGCGGAAAATTGCATAAGCTCGTTCATGTCACCTTACCCGGTGTGGTGGAGGAACGTTACATCGTCGTTGTCAACAAAGTTGCTAGGACGCCCGAGGAATATCCCCGGCGAATTGGTGTGCCAGCCAAGGATCCTATCCAGTAACCTTAATGTCAGATGGCATAATGTAGTAAACTTATAAAACAATGGTAGACCAATTTAAAAGAAATAATAATAAACAAGAGGAAATTGAACGTTGTCTCAGGCTGATCCAGTCAAGAAATCCCCGTGACCGGTCTTACGCAGCCAAACGACTGGGTGAGTTGAAAGAAAGACCTGATATTCTGATGTCCCTGATGGACGATCCCAATGGGTTCGTCAGGTCCGCTTCTGCAGAAGCTTTGGGTCGCTCCGTGGAGCTGCCCGCACCAGAAGTTGTTTCCCATTTATTAGCAGCTATTGATGATCCTAACAACTATGTTTGCGCGGCGGCTGTTAATTCTCTGGGATTATTAGAAGCGAAACAAGCCAAAGAGCAAATTGAAGTCTGTTTAAATGATCCGCATCCTATTATTGTTCAGGCGGCTATCCTGGCGATGGCGCGCATTAATCCTGATGCGATCAAAGATCGTCTGATTGAGTACTTAAAATCCGACGAATACTTAATTCATCTGGCTACCACCCGAGTTTGCGGCTGGTTATCCTACAAACCTTGCGGCGATGTGATTCTGCAAGCTTTGAAGAATTTCATGGCGGTCAATGATCAACAGGATCTTAAACTCCCTAAATTGTATATTGAAGTGTTGGCACGGTTGGACAAGAAGGAAGCCATCCCTACGTTGGTGGAAATCGCTGAAAATGAGGTAGGGTTACGGGCTGTGGCTGTGGAAGCCCTTGTGGAGATGAATGCTGAAGAAGCGGCTGGAATTCTGTCGCCGCTGCTCAGCGATCCCAGCAATCGCTTGCGCCGCAATCTAATTGAGATGATGATGCAGGCGGATTATGGGACAGCCCTACCCCTGGTTCGTCCCTTACTCAAAGATAATGCGATCACTGTGCGGGAGACGGCATTGGCGGCTGTTTCGCAATGGGGGGACAAGGTGTCCGCGGAAGATGTGCGTGGGATTGCGTACAGTGACCCCAATCCTTTTGTCCGCCCTCAAGCTGTGCTCACGTTGACGAAATTGCTTGGACAGGAAGCGCTGCCAGACCTCGTCGAACTCTCGGATGATCTCAATCTCCATGTTCGCAGAGCCGTTGCCCAGTGTTTTGCTGAAATGGAATACCTTACACCGAAGGCAAAAGCGGTGTTGATCAAGCTGGCGAATGACGAGGATACCGCTGAGTTCACCCGGGAAGCGATGCAAAAGCATGACCTCAGTGCTGCACATCCCTTGCCGAGAACAGAGCCCGTGAAAATAGCGCCTGTTCCGGACGAACTGCGCGGCGAATCGCAATCCCTGTTGACTTTGCTTGAGACGTGGCAGGAATTGCTTCCGGATTTACAACAAGAATTTGAGTTGGAAAAACTTTCAGATGTGGATCAGGCGCTATCAACCTTAATTGTCTATTTACGAGAGGCGAATAACGGTTCGAAGTAATTAATTTTATTGGCAAAGCGAAATGACAGCATCAAACCGTTGACCAGCATTCTTCAATGACAAAGTCAACGGTTTTATTTTAGTGACGACAGGAGAGAAAAGCTGAAAACAAAAGGACGTTGGTTCTTGGATTCCGCAGGCAGACGTCTGATGCTGCGAGGGGTCAACTTGAGTGGCGCAACGAAAGTGCCCTATGAACCCGATGGGGCGACTTATCGCCTGGAGCGTTTCTTTGATCATAAGAATGTGAGTTTTGTTGGGCGCCCTTTCCCATTGGAAGAAGCGGATGAACATTTCGGGCGGCTAAAACATTGGGGGCTGACGACCCTGCGCTTTTTGATCACGTGGGAGGCTATTGAGCACAGCGGGCCTGGAAAGTATGATGCGGCTTATCTGGATTATCTGGTCGAGGTCGTCAAGAAAGCGGCGCAATATGACCTGCAATTGTTTATTGACCCTCACCAGGATGTATGGAGCCGTTTTTCCGGTGGCGACGGCGCCCCCGGGTGGACTCTTGATGCGGCTGGATTTAACCTTGAGAACCTGCATCCCACCGGCGCTGCTGTCGTGCATGCTATGATGGGAGCAGATCATCCGAGGATAATCTGGGGGACGAACAACATGAAACTGGCGGCTGCCACCATGTTCACCTTGTTCTTCGGCGGCAATACCTTTGCCCCAAACACGAAGGTAGAGGGACAGCCGATTCAGGATTACCTTCAATCCCATTACATTGCCGCCATCCAACAAGTGGCGAAAAGGCTCAAGGGTTTGCCACATGTCATTGGCTATGATTCCCTGAATGAGCCTTCAGACGGCTGGATTGGGCATGAAGATATCAACCGGCAAAACACTTTTTATCAGCTTGGGGCGTCCCCCACGACCTATCAGAGCATGCTCCTGGGTGACGGCATTCCCACGGAAGTGGATTATTTTGAAATCAAAGGATTGGGGGTTCGCAAGACAGGAACCCGAATCATAAACACCGAAGGGTTGCGCGCCTGGCAGGGGGATAAGATTGGTGTCTGGCGGGAAAACGGCGTCTGGGATTATGATCATGACGGAAAGCCGCAGATTTTGCGTCCCCAGCATTTTTCATCGGTAAACGGCCATGACATGGATTTTCCCAACGATTTTCTGAAACCTTTCATCAACCGTTTTGGTGAAGCGATCCGTCAGGACGATCCAAAGGCTTTGATTTTCATGGAAGCGGTTCCTCATAAGGGGCTGCCGAAGTGGACAGCAGAGGATATTCCCAATGTGGTGGATGCCTCTCATTGGTATGACGATGTCACTCTGGTCACCAAAAGGTTCCGTTGGTATACCTCCATGGACCTGGCAACTGGCAGATTGGTTTTCGGCCCGGGGCGTGTAAGAGCCTTGTTCCGGCAAGTCCTGCGTGAAATGAAGAACAGAACACGGGAGAAACTGGGTGAGGTGCCGACGTTGATTGGCGAGTTTGGGATTCCCTTTGATATGCACGGTAAACGCGCTTATCATACTGGTAAATATCGCAAGCAAATCGTGGCCCTGAACGCCTCCTTCCAGGCGATAGAGGCCAATTTGCTGCATGCCACCCTATGGAACTATACACCGGACAACACCAACGCTCATGGAGATCTGTGGAACGATGAGGATTTATCGATCTTCAGCCGGGATCAGCAGGACAATCCAGAGGATATCAACTCTGGCGCACGGGCGCCGGAAGCCTTTATCCGGCCTTACCCCATCGCTACGGCGGGTGAGCCCATATCCCTGTCTTTTAAATGGCGCAAAGGGCAATTCGAATTTTCCTTCCACGGCGAAGCGGCCGTTGAAGCTCCCACGGTGATTTATGTCCCCGAATTCCATTATGGGGCGGGCGTCAAGATTGAAATCTCCGATGGAACTTATGACTATGTGCCAGAGGAACAGCGTTTATATTACACCCCTGAAAACTTGGCGGGTGAACACTGGGTGCGGTTTGTGCGTTCCTAATAAATTATTTGTTAGTAATCAGGTTTGGAATTTAGAACCCGTATTTTTTCAATAGGTCTTTAAGATCGTCCGGATCATCTACCCAAACCTCAGTGTAGCCGCAATTGGCGCAGCAGTAGCGGGTGACCTTAATCGTCTTGAAAGAAGAGGGCGGCTTGGCGCCGCTGAGCATGGCGGGCGGCTGGATATCGCCGGGCAGACGGACGATATCCTGAGAGCGGCATTTGGGGCATCGTAGATTTTTCATGGTGGTAGCGTCCTTTCATGCTTTTTCAAATTCCCCATTATCCTAAGACATGAATCCTCTCAAAAACTCACAAATTACGCATCGACTATAATTTTGATGGATATAAATACCCCTGGGTTAAAAAAAGAACAGCGCTCTGACTATTAACAGAGCGCTGTAATTTTTCTGGTTGGAGAAAAAAGCGTAATTAAATCATCAAGGTTCTGTCGTTTCTGTAGGTGAAACGGTATTGGTCTGCGTGGGAACTGGTGTAACGATATGGACGGGGATGATCAGGATGTCGCCAACAAGGATATCGTTTTCGTCTTCCATCTCATCCAAATCGTTCTGCCTTCGATATTGATTGGTTTCCTCAACGATCCGTTCTACGGTGGAGTTGAACTCTTCAGCAAGGACATATAAGCTGTCACCTGTTTTAATGTGATATTCTATTTTAGTGCCGGGGAGGATATCCGTCGGCAGCGGTGTGGCTGTTGGCAATTCCTGTCCAGGTGCGGGGATGAGAATCGTCTCGCCGGGGGTGATGAAACAATTGCTGGAGAGATCATTCAAAATCAGCAGCACCTCAACGTCCACGCCAAACTCCTCAGCGATGGTGGTGCAATTATCATCTTCCTGCACCACATACTCAAATGGCGCAGAGGCTGTGTCGGTGGGGGTGATGGTAGGGGTGTTTGTAACGGTTGCGGTCATCGTTGCCGTCGAAGTTGGTGTCACAGGGGTTGGTGTGGGTGTTTCTGTTGGCGTTGGCGTTTTGCTGCTAAATAGCGAAATTTGTAAACCGCCACCGCCCACGAGGTAGATCACCAAAAGGACAATGCCAGCGATTGCCAATATAATGGCTATGCCGCCAATGATGTAAGGTCCAAGTTTTTGCTTTTTTCTGTAAGCCGAGATGATGTTTTTTGCATCTTTTTTGCTCATAAGAATTTCCTTTTTGTATCCAGAACAATCCAGCACTGCGCGCCGGACCGCCCCCTTCCTTTCAATTTTTCGTAGCTTTATTTTAACCGATTATCAGTCTTCGGTCGAGTCAATAAAATTATATTCTATATAAATAATTTTAATAACCTCATATTTGATTCTATGTGGAGGCCTTAACTTTCTTCTTGGGGGGTGTGGTTTGAGAACAATCCAAGATTCGTTTCATAAATTGCCCTGTGTACGAGTGGGACATTTCGCATAATTCCTCCGGTGTGCCTTCGGCGATGATCTCGCCACCTGCGTCGCCGCCCTCAGGTCCCAGGTCAATGATCCAGTCTGCAACTTTGATAATATCCAGGTTGTGTTCGATGATCACCACAGTGTTGCCCTCATCAACCAAGAGCTGCAGAACCTCAATTAACCGGTGGACATCTGCGGCGTGCAAGCCGACAGAGGGCTCATCCAGCACGTAAAGGGTACTGCCGGTGGAGTTCCTTGAAAGTTCCTTTGAAAGCTTGACTCGCTGTGCCTCGCCGCCGGACAACGTCGTGGCAGATTGCCCCAGACGGATATACCCTAAGCCCACATCCTGAAGCGTTTCCAGGCGACGGGTGATCTTCGGGAAAGCATCAAAAAATTCTGCGGCGGTATCAATGGTCATATCCAGAACATCCGCGATAGTTTTATCTTTGAATTTGATCTGCAGGGTCTCGCGGTTATAGCGAGCGCCATGGCAGATATCGCAGGGAACGTAGACATCGGGCAGGAACTGCATCTCAATCTTGAGCTGCCCCTGACCGGCACAAGCCTCGCAGCGTCCGCCCTTGACATTGAAACTGAAGCGGCCTTTTTTATAGCCGCGCATCTTACTTTCCGGCAGCTCGGCATAGAGATCGCGGATGTAGTCAAATACGCCTGTGTAGGTGCCCGGGTTGGAACGAGGGGTACGTCCAATCGGCGATTGATCAATATTGATGATCTTATCGATTTGTTCAACGCCATCAATCGTGTCGTAATCACCGGGGAAGGTGCGCGCATTATGAAGTTGGCGCGCAAGAGCCCGATAGAGGGTGTCGATCAGCAGGGAGGACTTGCCCGAGCCGGAGACGCCCGTCATGGCGACGAACCTGCCCAAGGGGATATCCAGAGTCACGTTTTTAAGGTTGTTTTCCCTGCCGCCGTGCAGGATCAGGTGTTGTCCATTACCGTTACGCCGCTTATCCGGGATGGGCACACGTTTGCGACCGGAGAGATACGCGCCGGTCAGCGAGGTGGGATGGTTGATTATTTCCTCAGGCGGTCCCTCGGCGATAACTTCGCCGCCGTGATCACCAGCGCCCGGACCGAGGTCAACGACCCAGTCCGCCCGGCGGATGGTTTCCGCATCGTGTTCTACCACCAGGACAGTATTTCCCAGGTCGCGCATGTCTTCCAGGGTGACCAGCAAACGATCATTGTCGCGGGGATGAAGGCCGATGGAAGGTTCATCCAGCACATACAGCACACCCATCAAACGTGAACCGATCTGGGTTGCCAGACGGATACGCTGGGCTTCGCCGCCCGACAGCGAGCCTGCGGAGCGCTGCAGGGTCAGGTAATCCAAACCCACATTGACCAGGAAACCCAAGCGGGCTGTGATTTCCTTGAGGATACGCTCGCTGATGATGCGCTCTCGTTCAGTAAAGGGGGATGAATCGCCGGATAAGTGCTCGACCCATTCCAAAGTATTTCGGACGGGCCAGGTGGTAACTTCGATGATGTTCTTGTCGTCAACTGTCACTGCTAGGGCTTCTTTACGCAGCCGATTGCCGCCGCAGGTCTGGCAGGGGCGGTCGCTCATAAAATCAGAGATTTTGTTACGGATATATTCAGAATTCGTCTCGCGATATCGGCGTTCGAGGTTATTGACAACGCCCTCGAAAGACGCTCGAAAGGAGCTCTTACGCCCATTGCGACCCGTGAATTCCACTTTGAGTTCCTTGCCGCCTGTGCCGTAAAGAATCTTATCCAGCTTCTCATTCGGGACGGTTTCGACGGGGGCTTCGAGATCAATATCGTAGTGTTCGGCAACCGCTTCGAGCATCTGCCAGTAATACCCCCCGTCATCCTTAGGGCCGTCCCAGGCAGAGTCGGCGATCGCACCGTTCATTAGGGAAAGCGAACGATCCGGGATCAAGAGATCGGGATCAATTTCCTGTCGGCTGCCAAGCCCCTGGCAGTCGGGGCAGGCTCCGTGGGGCGTGTTGAAGGAGAAAGTGCGCGGTTCGATTTCGGTAATGATGCTGCCGTGCTCAGGACAGGCAAGGTGTTCCGAAAATTGGATATCGCGGGATTCTTCTTCCGAGAGGATTTGAACGGTGATATACCCATCGCCGAACTTAAGCGCGGTCTCAACCGAATCTGTCAGGCGGGAGCGAGCCCCTTTGGCATCCTCATCTTTCTCATGGTCACGCAGGATGACGCGATCCACAACGGCTTCAATGGTGTGTTTTTTATAACGTTCCAGATTGAATTCTTCATCCAGAGTATGGGTTTCGCCATCCACCCGGACGCGAACGAAACCCGCCTTGCGAATTTCCTCAAATACCGCTTGATAGGTGCCTTTACGCTCCCGCACCAAAGGGGATAGGATCTGTAGACGGCTGTCAGCGGGAAGTTTCTCGATGCTGTCCACTATTTCCTGAGCGGATTGCTTTTGCACCACCCGTCCGCACACAGGGCAGTGGGGCACGCCCACACGGGCATACAGCAGGCGCAGATAATCATATATTTCTGTCACTGTGCCAACAGTGGAACGCGGGTTATGAGAGGTGGCTTTCTGGTCAATGGAGACCGCTGGAGAAAGGCCTTCAATGGTATCCACGTCTGGTTTGTTCATCTGCCCCAGGAACTGCCGGGCATATGCCGAGAGGGATTCCACATAGCGCCGCTGTCCTTCAGCAAAGATGGTATCGAAGGCCAGGGAGCTTTTGCCCGAACCGGACAGGCCTGTGATCACCACCAGCTTGTCGCGGGGGATCTCAACGGTGATGTTTTTTAGGTTATGTTCGCGTGCCCCCACCACGCGCAGGTTTTCTCGTGCAGACATTATATTCTCACTCATTTTATCAATTATAGCACAAATGTTTTATTAATTTATTGGCGAATTAACGCGCAACTAATTATTATACCCGCCTGGATTATAGAGCGTGAGTCTGGGTTGTTCTTCAGTTACTGTCAAGATTTTCCATATTTATAAACAAATCAAAGAACTCCTTGGGGATGAATAAAATTCTTTAAAACCCTAGCCCATGGTCTATTTGAATGACACAGGTGAA
>Ga0307427_1000262_pt1 | contig 36372 bp, 34 predicted proteins | sample SalMarWE160190MG_FD_202162 | JGI IMG/M metagenome (GOLD analysis project Ga0307427, IMG submission 202162) | Salt marsh sediment microbial communities from the Plum Island Ecosystem LTER, Massachusetts, United States - WE1603-190 | ecosystem: Environmental > Aquatic > Marine > Intertidal zone >...
CAACCTGACCGACGTATGCAAACGATCCATCCTTGTAGGGGCCTTGTCCAGAGCAGAAAACCAAATTGCCGGACTGAACGGCCGGGACATAAGCACCAGCAGCTGGTACGGTTTCCGGGATGGACAATCCCAGTTCATTGAGTCGTGCTTCATAGTCTTTCATGTTACCTCCTTATTATTGGGTTGGTATTCCTTCTCTTTTTAGTATTGATGCAACGCCACCTATGTTGTCTGGTACAGAGAGGGGTTCAGCTGTACCGTATCCTTCCTGGAGGAAGACGCAGGGGTCCTTTAGCCCTCCTCCGCTGATAATGCAGATCACGCGCTCATTGGCTCTGATTATACTTGTCTCCCTTGCTCGAATAACCCCTGCTACGCTGATGACGCCGGAGGCTTCTCCAAATATTCCATCCTGTCTGGGTAGGTTACGTGCGACATCTATGAGTTCGTTATCCTCAATAGTGAGCATTACTCCATTGCTTTCACGAACGGCGCGCAGCGTCTCAATACCGCTGACCCCAGGGTCTTCCAGAGACAGCGCTGTTGCGATGGTATTGGCTTGTTTGATCGGCCTAACAGTTTTCTCTTGTGCTGCAAAGGCCAAGGCAATCGGAGCTGCATTGGCCGGCTGGACGCCGAGAAGGCGCGGGAGTTTCTGCAGCAATCTTGCTTCCTTTAACTCGCAGAATCCTTGCCAGATACCGATAAGCATACTCCCTGAAGCAACGGGGATTGCGATCCAATCCGCAATGAGTCCTTGCTCGTATAGCTCGTAGGAAATGGTCTTGTATCCTTCTGCAACAAAGGGATTGACCGCAGCGGTTGTGTTTAGCAAAGACCAGCCGAAAATGTCGGCCGCTTCTTCAGCAAGCTCGAGGACTCGGGCTTCATTTGGCGTGTCGACAATAAGCACCGTTGCCCCATAGCTAAGCGTTTGGACCAGTTTCTGTTGGCTAGGTTGAAACATGAAGATAAATGCGTTTATGCCTGCCAACATTGAATAAAGTGCGATCGCGCCAGCTGCATTGCCGCTTGAGGCTGTCGTAATGCTACGAACACTCATATCCTTAGCGGCGCTTAACATTACTGCAGCCGCGCGGTCCTTGAACGAACCCGTAGGATTACGGGTCTCATCCTTGAATAACAAGGAAATGTTGAGTTCGTTTCCAAGACGGGCACTCTGCACAACCGCGGTTTGCCCTTCCCAGAACGATAGCTTCGATGATATAGGCGGAAGAGCCTTTTCGTATCGCCAGATTCCTGGCTTATCCGTTACAGGAAGCGACGATACCTTGCTTCTGTCGCTTGGCCATTTCGCTCGCAGGATGCCTCCGTTGCATGAGCAACGTCGCGCGTCAAGGGGATACAGCCTCCCGCATCCGGTACAACGGAGCTGGATAGAGGGTTTGCTCATGTCTCACCTACCGGAAGCTCTGACCAGACCACTTCTCCGTCCCGGATCGTTGCAACTGGCACCAAGACTTGCTGTGCGTCCATGGTTTCGCCGAAGGTATCGTGGAAAGTCACGTCTTGCTTCCTAAGCTTAAGAACGGAGATATCCGCCAGGTATCCTGTCCTAAGACTGCCGAGTGCTTCTTCAAGGCCGAGGAACTCCGCGGGGGTTGCCGTGGTCGCTCGGATGACCTCCATCAAATCCATCCCTAGGGCAAGAAACTTCGACATCGTCCTGGGCAGATTATGAGTGCTAGTACCAACGCTGTAGGTATGAACATCACTGCTGATCATATCTGGCAGGAAGTCGGCATCTCTGATCAGCTTCTGTCCAGAGGCAAAGGCAAAGCTTCCCTGACCATGGCCTACATCAAACAGGACGCCGCGGCTTCGTGCCTCGAGCATCTCTTCCATCACTGAACCATCAAGGTTATACGGGCCGTTTGGGTGCCCTCGGAACGCGTGAGTCAAGACATCCCCCGGGCGCAGCTTCTTAAGAATCTCCTTTCGTGTGGGTGGGGGTGCCCCAATATGTACCATCACTGGCAGATTGAGGAGTTCACTGGCCTGTTTGGCCAGATCGATAGCAATTGAGCCGGATTCTCCCGTGGCTTCAACGCTGGCTCGGACTTTGATCCCGCAGATGGCGTCGGGGTACTTCTGGCCGACCTCAACCGCTGGACGAATCATTGCGCGACGGATATCGTCAAGCTCTCCTGCAATAACCAAGTCTCTGGGGGCGTATATCCCACCTCCCTCGAGTCCGTTGAAGGCAATATGTAGAAACGCTTTAATCCTGGTCTGCGATCTTTGAATCACATGGCGGTAAAAACCGTGGAAGTTCCCAGCCCCGGCACTGCCGGCATCGACCATTGTGGTAACACTGGTCCTTGGACCCAATTCGTCTGCATCAACACTCCATGGCCCGCCGCCGTAGAAGACGTGTGTGTGAAAATCGATTAGGCCGGGTGTGACAAGACAGCCCGATGCATCCAGTATTCGGATGCCATTACATGTGTCCACATGCTTTGCAACATTGGTAACCCTACCGTCCGATACGGCAATATCTAGAACATCATCTACACCGGTTGCTGGATCAATGACACGGCCATTGCGAATAATCAGGTCCATTGTTCACCATCCTTTGGTCTATATCCGAAATTCCTCTTAATGCTCTGATTCGAACTCACATATTACTCTACATGGAGATGCGCATGCTCCCTTAAGTTTTAGGGGAAATAGATATAACTTGATCCGCGGACTCGGGATGCACATTAGATTTACTAAAGGGGCAACTATTACTACTCCCTTTCGCAATAGGTGTGGCATAAAGCCTTGGGCGGCTCTTATGTTGTCAAAGCTTGGAATATCCCCACCAAGCAAGGAGATCTCTCTTTCTAGTAGCCAATCAATCAGATGATCATCAAAATATGGTGATTCTTTTACAAACCTCTCTTGCTTATCCCAGAGTCCATCCCAGCCTGTAGCAAAAAGCACTGATTCACCCCTTGTAATATCCAGTTTCTGTCTAGTAAGGTACGCTCTTACTTCATCCAATGTTATGGCTCCGCAGGCAGATTTTGGGATCTTAACTAACAGTGCTTCTCGTATGAATTCGTTTACTGGCCATTGATCCACTGTAAATGCTCCTTTGAAGAAGTGTGCTGGAGTCTCGAAGTAGGTTCCTACCAGCGTGCTTGCATGAATCTCATCAACATAGAATTCACTGTTAATACCCCAGTCTGCCGTTCTCTTTGTATGACGCATTTTGGGGACCAGAAATGGATCGGGATAATGCCACATTCCGTTGCTAATCGTACCCGTTAAATCGATTAATTTACGCAACTTTTCAGTCTCCTGTTTTGATGGATTCTGTTGCCGTTCCAAAAAGCTCTAACCCAGGTATTCCGACATCGAAGCGTATAACTTGTCCTTTTTCCATCTCAGTTACATATAGCAACGTGCCCCAGAACGCTACATTGGTAGGCTTGCTTCCAGGCGTAGCAAGTTCCCCAAGCAATTTCCCATCGGAGCTAACAACGTCCACACATCCCTTGCCCCAATGTGCAATGTAAAGATTGCCTTCCCTGTCGAAGGCCATTCCATCAGGTCCATGTTCAGGATTAAGCTTGTCTTGAGGAAGTACTGCGAATATTTCTTTCTCTGTAAACAGCCCGTCTAAGCCCAGAGCAAATCGATATATCCGTTGAGTATGGGTTTCGGCAACATAAAGCGTTTTCCTATTGGGGCCTATTGCGATACCATTAGGAAAAGCGTAACCACTGTCAAATAGTTCTAGTTTTCTGGTCGCATGGTAAAGATATATATCTCCTGTGCGTTCTTCTAGACTGCTTCCCTTCGGATCTGTGAAGTACACAGTGCTATCCCAATCGAAGGTAAGGTCATTAGGGCCATGCAAAGGCTTGCCATGATACTCACTTGCTAGAACGGTGATTCTGCTATCAGGGTAAATGGTAAGAAGCTCTCCTCGTCCAGAGTCACATACAAGTAACCTTCCATCAAGATGAAATGCTGCGCCAGTGGGCATTCCTCCAGTGTTCACAAATACCTTAGGCTCACCCCTCTCATCACTTCGATAGATATTTCTGTCCTTAGCCTCCGATGGGTCACCGCTGTCTGGGAATACTCCGAAATCACAAAAATAGAGCGTACCATCACGAGCAAAGGCTGGTCCCTCTGGAGAAACCACTCCCCTTACATACACCTCCGGTCTAGCTTCAAGGTTTGGCATCTTTCTCACCTCTAACTAACGTTCCATGTAACCCTAAATCAGCTGCTTCTGTTCCAGTGCTTCAATGACGCGCGGTAAACCTAATTGCTCAAGTATATGGCGATTAGGTCTACCAGTCTCAATGGACCAACCCCTTAGACGATAGAACTCGTCCAACAAAGCGCGGAATTTACTTGGATCTGCCCCAATGTGCTCATTACCAAAAAGAGGGTTAGGCCACCACTCACGTCTTTCCAAATATGGGATAATCTTCTCATCGTCAGCGCGACAGCGGCTAAAGTCTCGAATTTGCAAGGCACGCTCCAAATTGCAGATGCGTTCACCTGTCCTCTGAAACTCTTCCCTGCCAACATCAAGACCTGTCGTGGCGACAAACAGGAACCGCTCAAAATCGATCCCTTCCATACTACCTGCACGTGCCCAAAGATCAGGCTGATTGAAACTGAATGCACAAGGGAAAATCCAATCACATACAAACAGGCTATCCTTAAGGGCGCTACGGTTTGCATGCCAGATTGCGGCAGTTGCCTTTCCATTGTATTCAGAGTATGGGTCTAATGCTTGCGAGGTGCCGTAAATGCGCTCTGATGCTTCCCTGAGTTGACTCCAAGATAGATTCTTGCGCTTCTTGGCGCCAGCTCCCGTCTCAGTTCCCACGTTGACCGTTGATCGAATAGGAGACCACAGCATAGTCATATGGGAGTACCGGTGACTACTACTTATTGGGTCTCTGGTGTCTACCGCCCATTGAAGTCCAGGAACCAACCAAAACGGGAACACAATCCTGTTGATCCTATCTCCATGACCATCCCAATGTCCTGCATATCCCCAACCTGCATATAGTTGATCAACAAAATCATTTTCCCAGCCGAGTTCCTTTGCAGCTCGGTATGCTCCTCTTGCCAAAACATCTCCGACTCCCTCCCGATAGGCGATCTTACGAAGCAACGCTGCCCAGAATCTTGCATCACTTACATTTATTTCTAGTCCATCTAAATGTGTTTGTGTCCCCGTTTGCTGACAATGTCTTAGCCATGGGATGATGCCAAAGTGTAGCTCCCAATGATTGATGCCAAAATCATTTGCCATACACGCAAGATCAAATCCGGCTTCGAAGCCAAGATCCCAATCATAGAAACTTCCCTTACCTCTTCCTGCAAAACCAGGAGCTGTACAGTGAGCGTGACCGCTTCTTGACTGTCCTGTCACTGGCCCCGGGACATTTGAATAATGTCGGCTAGCCACACAACGAATACCGCACTGCTGTGTACACGCGTACCAACGCTCTCCGTACTTTTCTACTTTGCTGGAATTAAGTTTACCTCCTACGAATACGCCTGCAAGACGTATTTCATCACGAATTAGCTTCGAGCGGTGCTGTAATAGCAGTGGATCAGCTACTTGAACTGCACCTGTGCCCTGCACGGCAATAGCCTTGAGCTTCTTAGCCCCCATAACTGCCCCAAAGCCACCTTGACCAGCTGCTGATTCTGTTTCTGTTTGGATGACAGCAATCGGGGCTTCGTTTTCACCTGCTTGTCCAATAGTTAAGATGCGCGTTTGAAAGCCTAAGAGTTTTTGCAGGGACTCCTGGGTCCCACAAATGCCAAGACCCCACAGACTTGAGGCGTCACGTATCTCTACATTCTTATCACGAATCCACAAGTAGACCGGAGAACTAGATTTCCCCACTATAACTACTCCGTCGTATCCTGCGTATTTTAGCTCCGGCCCCCAGTGGCCACCGAAGGTCGAGCGGGCATACCACTCGTGCGGGTATCCCTGTGGACCATAACCAGTCACTATAGTACGGCCGCCGAATGGCGCGACAGTTCCAGCTAGTGGACCAGTCATGAAAATGAGCGGTTTCACAGATGGATCTAGGGAGGTGAGATCCCACATGATCTTGGCCGCGATGCCCCTTCCCCCCATGAATTGGTGCGTATATAAGCTGGTCTCAGTTTCCTGGATATGACCTGAGGTAAGATCTACGCACAGTATACTTCCAACCCAACCACAAATGCTTTTCATGTTTCTCTTCCCTTTTTCCCATCTCTTGGAAGAAAGTCAATTATGGATAACGCTTCCGTGGGACAGGCATCGACACAAGCCGGTGAAGTGTCTCCGCAAAGATCGCACTTGATAACCTTTTCTTGCAACGAATCCCAGAAGATGGCGTCAAATGGGCACACCGCTATGCACTTACGACATCCATCGCACTTATCGTAATCGATTATCCATATGCTATCCTTGGATAATTGGATGATAGCATGTTCGGGACAGGCTTTCGCGCAGGGTGCATCAGAGCACTGGCGGCAGATCCTGACTCTGTTCTTTGCAAGAAGGCTCAAATCAATGTGCAAACAAGCACTGGATGAACTGGAATAGCCCATTTTCATTGTAGAACACGCAGCCACACAGCTCAGACAACCGCTACAAACATCCTCTCTTACCCGGATCCTTCGCATCTTGCTATCCCTAACTAAGTCATAACCTCATCGCTATTCCTTAATAGCTCCTGTCAGTGATCCACCTACTATCTTGCGTTGAAATGTAATATATAAGATGATAATTGGTGCCATCGCTATGGCTATAGCGGCAAACACCTTCCCGTAATCTGCTGTGTAATATTGCTTCATCAAAATGTCGGACAACCCCAGCGGAAGTGTCTTTAGGCTTGTCTTGCTTATCAATACGTAACCAAGAACGAATTCATTCCATATTCCAAAAATATTGAAGATTGTAGCTACAATCAATCCCGGCTTTGCCAGAGGTAAAGCAACCTTCCAGAACACTTGATAGTACGAAGCTCCATCAAGGAACGCTGCCTCTTCTAAATCTTGAGGGATAGCGTTAAAGAATGGAATAAGGACGAACACTGTAAATGGGAAAGAATACGCAATGTAAACCGGGATAAGCCCGATGTAACTTCCTAGAACGTGCAGGTCTTGAAGCATCAAGAATAAGGGAAGCAGCAGCAGTGCTGCTGGAACAAATAGTCCGCTAATGAACAGGAACAACACAGCGATTCGCCCTCGAAACCTTAAGCGACTGAGCGCAAATGAGGCCATTGCTGAGAGAAGAATAATGGCTGTTACACTTACGGTTGTAACAAAGACACTGTTTCGGAAATAGATAGCAACATTGGCTTGGTTCCATGCGTAGACAAAGTTTTGGTACTTCCAAGGCGAAGGTATGCCGAAGGGATCTGTGAAAAACGCGAGGCTGGATCGAAAAGAGGATATAAGAGACCATAGTACGGGGACAAGTACAACCAAACTATACACTAGACATGATAGTTGTACTATGAGTGAAACAGGAGAACCTCGCAATCGTTTGATGAACACGTTACCTCCCCGTCTCTCCCCGTAGCATCCGTCTCATCAACATTCTCGTTGAAATTGAAGCTAGTGCGAAGAGGACAATAAACGATGCCACACTAATAGCTGAGCTATAGCCAAATTCATGGTACGCGAATCCTACTTGATAGATATAGGTCGGTATCACTTCGGTTGCTCGGTGGGGACCGCCTTCAGTTAGCAGTTTCACGTAGGTGAAGATGACACTAAAACTATTCCACATCAGAAATACAGCTGCTACTGCAATAGTTGGTTTGATGAGGGGCAATGTGATCTTGAAGAACTCTTGCCATCCGTTAGCGCCATCAATTCTAGCTGCATCCAGAAAAGATCGTGGTATTTCTTGTATTGACGCAAGGAATAATATGATATATAGACCCATGAATTTCCAGATCATCGGAATTGCTACTGCAATTAATGCAGTGCTTGACTGCCCAAGCCACGGAGTTGCCCCAACGTCTATTCCTATCAATGATAGAAAGTAGTTCAGCATACCCATCGTGGGATGAAAGATAAAGAGCCAAGTGGTAGCTACGATAACATCGCCAAGCATATTTGGAAACAGCCACGTTGCTCGATAAAAGCCGCTTCCTCGAATCTTACGGGCTAGAAAAAACGAGAAAAAGAGCGCTATAGTTACCGACACAACGAGCACAAATGCGAACAGAATCAGATTATTGCTTAAGGCACGCCAAAATACAGCATCGTGGTATAGTCTGACAAAATTACTGAGCCCGACAAACTCCTCCGTCCCTTTGGTAACCCCACGCCATCGAAACAAACAGAGCCAAAAGACTTTTACGACAGGATATGCAACAAAAGCAAGATAAAGGATCAACGCGGGAGCCAAAAAAACGGCGACTACCTTTATCGGGGAATACTTTCCTCGAAGAGTCCTATGCTGCTTTAGTCCTAACGCACTGCGCAAATCCACTTTTGTCACCCAAGAGAGAGGAAAGGGCTATATGGTTTCCTGCCCTTCCCTCTAAGATCATTCGTTTGCTACTGTTATTTGCTTAAATCCCAAGATCAAAGACATGCATCATCGTATTGGGATCTTCTCTTACTTCGTTTGCCATTGCCTGGATAGCTGCGCAAACCTCTTCAGGCGTCGCTTTGTTTTCTTCCATTAACGAGAGACTGTTCTCTAGCACCGATTCTACTTTGGGATACCAGAGCTCAAGAGTTTCACGTTTAGGAATGGTATAAGCAGCGCCTTCGTAATATGCTGCGCAGCTCTGGACAGCGCGCCCAAACTTGTTGTCAGGTAGCCATTGGCTTGACTCCAGGTAGACTGTTGGATTACCGGTTACCTCAACGGTATATTTTGCAATCTGCTCTGAAGTCAGAAGTTTTAGAAACTCGACAGCTAGCTCCTCATGCTCAGTTGCCGTGGGGATAACCCATAACAATGCTGAGTCGTTATCCTTGCTGTAGGCATTCTGCGGGAATGGACTCTCAGGAAAAATAGGAAGAGGCATTGCTCTGATCTCGTGTCCTTCTGGCCAAACCTGTTCCTGTTCCTTGGGATACCAACTACCGCACGCAACCAACCCGGCCTGTCCCACCAAGGGCATTACTTGAGATTGCAGGTGAGTCATGCCCAAATGCCCCTCTTGGAAGTAGTTATCGATGAGGTTCTTTAAGAAAGTGAAAGCCTCTACCACTTTGGGGTCGGTCCAGGAATCTGGCTCCAGATTAAGGCATGCTTCCAGTTTGCTGGGTCCCGCCATACGCGCAATGAATTCCGGCAAATAAGGGTATGTCAAGTACATGGGATATATACCCTGATTAGCGATTGGGGCTGTGCCGACAGCCTTCATCTCTTCGAATAGCTCGAATGCTTCATCCCAACTGGTTGGTGGACTCCATCCCTGCTCATCCCAAATGGTCTTATCATACCACCAGCCGTAGAAAGAGGGAAACTGAGGTATATACCAGATATGTTCATCAGATGTAGCAGCAGCAAAGCTTCCTGTCGCAAATGTGTTGATCCATGCAGTATCCTTGTCAACTGCGTTTGTATTGGCTAAGTAACCCTCAAGAGGTGTTATTTGTCCCTCAGCAATTGCCCCCCAAAGATCAAACTTCCACCCAGGGGCCACAACATCCGGGGGATTCCCCGCAACAAACATCGGCTGAACTTTTTCCCATATTCTTGGATCAGTTGTAACCTCAACATCAACATTGGGATGCGATTCCTCAAACAGACGTGCGGTTTCGAGGAGCCATTCAACGCCATATCCTCCTTCAAATGAGGCTACTCTAAGAATCGTCTTCCCAAAACCAACGATTGAGATTACTCCTATTAGCACTAAGAGAAAGGTTACTATTAGTACTCTTGGCTTGTTACACATATCGTCCTCCTTTTTCGTATGCTTGTTACTCTGTGCAGCTACTTTTCACTTGATAAAATGCTTCATTTACCACCCCCCAGGAAATGGGTTTGTCAGTAAAGCACCTAGAAATACAAGTACTCTTGCATTCACCTTCAGCTCCGCTGTTCCTTACACTAAACGTCATCACCGAGAGAATCTCCCCAAGAGTACAATCCGCACTTTGCTTACCAAGAATCAAGATAACACTTCTGTCGCTTAATTTACAAATCTCAACGTTTCCCAGCGCTTATGACGCATCTACTGAGCCATCTCCTCTCTAGCCTTGCCAACGGCGTCTACGAGTTGCCGGGCACGCTCAGTGAGCACTTCATAACGCTCATTAGCCACCGCCTCCTTATCTACCAGCCATCCACCGGCACAGACCATTGCAGCTCCGGCACGGATGAACTCACCAGCGTTGCCAGCGGTAATTCCACCGGTAGGAACAAGTGGAATTTGGGGGAGAGGTCCACGTACTGCCTTAAGGTAGCTTGGACCCAGTACGCTTGCCGGAAACACTTTTACCATATCTGCTCCGGCCTCCCACGCGGTAAGGATCTCAGTCGGCGTCATCGCGCCAGCAATGATAACAACACCGTAGCGACGAGCGGCCTCGATTACATCGAGTTCTACCGTCGGCGTGACGAGGAACTTCGCCCCGGCGAGGATTGCTTGGCGAGCCGTAGTTGCATCAAGCACTGTACCGACTCCCATAATGACACCGGTTAATTCTTCGGATGCCTCCTCGATTGCCCGCAGTGCCCCTGGTGTGGTCATCGTGATCTCAACGCAGTCTAGCCCCCCCTCCTGCAGGGCCTGCGCGATGCGAATGAGACCTTCCGCTTGGCTGACCCGGATGATGCCCAACGCACCGGTCTTCCGCATTTGCACAAGCAACTCTACTTTACTCATAAACGCTCTCCTAGTTTAGCAATTTAGATATATTCAAGTATTTCTCTGCTAATTTAGCTAACCTGTACTCTCTCCTCCATGTCTTTGCGCACACAGATACTCCTGTTAATTCACCAGGCTCGAGATTTGACAGAACGTATACGACTTCGTTGAGAATCGAGGGCCTTTCAAGTTTATCCCTCTCTTCGGGTGCTAGGTAGTTAAAGAATTCTGTATCCACCATCGCTGCAGGGTAGACTGAATTGACATTTATGCCAAAGTCTTTGAGTTCTTCGGCTGCGAATTTTGTGAATGCTTCTATCCCAGCCTTTGAAACTCCATATGGAGCGTCTCCCAGGCGTGTTTGGCCAGCTTGGCCAAGCAAAGAAGTTACATTAATGATGTTCCCCTTTTGTTGTTTGACCATATGTTTAGCGTATTCTGTAAGGGACACAAAAGTACCGGTAAGATTTACGGAGAGTATCTGTTGCCATACCTTTAACGGAAGGTCAAGTAGCCGGTGGTGTTCCTTGTCGGTGATGCCAGCGTTGTTAACTATTGCAGTGACTCCTCCGAATTTCTCAACGCAAGCCGAGTAGATGTCACATACGGCACGCTGATCGCGAATGTCTACCTCCCTTGCGAACGACAGCGGGTTCCAGGTCGCGATCTCACGGGTTGTCCTTTCGGCAGCCTTCCTGTTAACATCCACAACACAGACTGCCCACCTTAGCTCGGCAAAATAGCGAGATAGTGCTCTTCCAATACCACTTCCTGCCCCTGTGATTATGACACTCTTTGTGATGGCATGCTCTTTCATAAGGTAGTTGCTATGGTAAAGGCTCCTTGGGTAGCCGTGTAAATATCTTTCGCTTGCAATTCGTCTCCGATTATGAGCACTTTATCGTGAGCAAAAGCGCGGGTGTAAGTCTCGATAAGCTCAGTGTTAGGAGTGAATCCGGTGGCATTTACGATTGAATCAACCTTGATTTTACTGTTGTCGGTTACTATGTAGTCTGGTCCTATCTCGAAATCTGAGCCCAGAAAGATGTTCGCCGTCTTCTCTTTCACAATCTGGAGTAAGATGAAGCGGTTGAAGTAATGCTCGTCCTGCATCAAATCGCTCTCCGGCAGCACATCGACCAGTACAACCGATTTGCCGAGATCGCTCAGGTACCATGCAAGCTCACATCCGACCATGCCCGCCCCCACGATTGCGACGCTGGCACCCGTCTTCTCCGGATGCTCAAATGCCGAAATACAGTCGATTGTCTGGATACGGTTGGCAAGCGTGTGTTGCTTCCCGCCGGTCGCTAGGATGACCCAATCGGGAGAGAGCTTCGCTACCGACTCTGGAGTTGCCTCAGTGCACAGATGAAGGGTTACATCGCTGTGCGCCAACTGATGGTTCAGGAAAGTTAGGTATCGTCGGAGGGGTTCTTTGAAGGTTGGTTTGGAGCCAGCCAAGACTTTTCCTCCGAGGGAGTCCCGCTTCTCGAAGAGATGGACATCATGCTCTTGTCCTGCGGCCGTCTCTGCAAACGTGGTTCCTGCCGGACCGCCGCCGACGACTACAACACGCTTGGGTCTCGCTGTAGGCGGTACCGGCTCGAGTTCTCTTCCAACATGGGGATTGATGGCACAGCGAAGGGTCTTCTGTTCCATGATTCGTATATGACACCGATTACAGCGGATGCACGGTCTCACAACACCACCGTGTTCCCACTTTTTAGGAAGCTCTGGGTCTGCAATAGCAGCTCTTCCAAGCGCAACAATATCTGCATCGCCCCGAGCGATTGCACCTTCAGCTTGTTCCATCTTTCCGATACCACCTACGGTGATCACAGGGATCTCAACGGCCTCTTTAACCTGGGCTGCGAGTTCAACCAGTGGTGGATCCACAACGTATATTGGGGGAACTGACAAGTAACGCTTCTCGGGTAGGGGAAAGGTCAATGCCGAAATATGCAGATAATCAGCTCCTTGTTTTTCTATGTAGTTTGCTATCTGTCTGCCAAGATCGATATCAATTCCGCCCTCAAGCCGCTCATATGCGCTGAATTTGAAGCCTACGATAAACGACTTTCCAAACTCGCGTTTTACCTGTTTTAGGATCTCTGTAGGGAACCGCATCCGCTTTTCGAAATTCCCACCGTATTTGTCATCCCGCCGGTTTGTGTGGGGAGAAACGAACTCGCCGATGAGGTATCCGTGACCAGCGTGGATCTCTACGCCATCGAAGCCCGCGGCGTTTGCCCGTATTGCTGCCTGAACAAAAGATGTAATCAGCTCTTCTATTTCTGGGATCGTGAGCTCTCTTGGTGTTTGTGGATAGAGCGGAGAACCTACTGCTGATGGGGCAACAGGTCTGACCCCAGTGACTCGCTCAAGCGCTCGTCCACCATGATGTGCAATCTGAAGGATAATTCTCGCTCTGTGTGCGTGAACCCTCTCCACCAGTCTTTCCCATCCTGAGATGAGCCGGTCTGAGTAGATACCAGGGGATGTAAGACGCTGCATGGCATCCACAGCCGTGAATTCAGTGAATAAAAGGCCAAATCCTCCGGATGCTCGTTCCTCGTAATACGCTATCATCTCCTCGGTAACCTCTCCACTCATCCCACACAATTCGGTATCCATTGGTGCCAAAGCTATACGATTCTTCAGTCTTACTTGACCTATATCAATTGGTGAAAAGAGCTCCATTCCATCCTCCTAACTGGTGCATCCTGGGATAAGCACGCTGCCCGGGCATGCGGTTTTATAATTGTAAATAAATTGCAGTACTCATGATCTTGATTATTCCCAGGTTCATTGTAGATACTGGTCATCCTTAGATGAAATTTGGCGGTATCTGTATTCTTTTCAAGGAAGCAACAGCCATATCGATGTGCTTCTGGCCAGCTTCCATAGCGAACATGTTGTGGCCGGGCAAGAGAATGTCAACTTCAAGACCCTCGAGCCTACGAATGTAGCGCCTATATCCTGAAAGGCTTGAACCATCAATGTTCAGAAGCCCAATGATGCCGTTGAGAAAAACAACATCTCCAGAGAATAAAGCCCTCCCTTCGGGCAATTCTACCAGATAGCACATCGAGCCCGGACTGTGACTCGGCACGCTCAATGCCTGTATTTCAGTGTTGTCAGCTTTGATCACCTCACTGTGTTTCAATCGCGCAGTGATCTCGCAATGCCTGAAGGTATACTCTGAACAATAGAAGCCGCTCTGTTTTGCTGCCTCAAGACCCATCTCTTTCTCGGTGCCAGTTTGAACCAATTCGGCTTCCTGTTCCCCAATATAGACTTCACAGCCGTATCGTTCGCGCAATTCGTATGCCCCCCCCGAATGATCAGCATGGGCATGAGTCAGCAATACCTTGGTGAGTTGCTTGTTGCCCAATCCTTGCCTGATATACTCGACATTGCTAATGAGTTTTCCGGTATCGTAACCTGCACCAGTGTCAACCATGACAAGGCTAGTGGCCGTCTCAACTATATAGACGTTAGAATCAAATGCCTGGCTTAAACTGAATCCTCCGCCTCCGACAAGGTATAGATGGTCTGATAACTTCAAAGGTTTTCCCTCTTTTCGTGTAAGATTCTGGTCTCCCGACATCACTCCTCCTCGTTCATTTAACTGCACCCAAGGTTAGTCCTCTCACGATGTGCCTTTGGACGATGAAAGCCAATATAAACGCTGGGATCATTGAACACACAGAAATTGCACAAAGCAGTGGCCAATTAAACGTCATAGAACCTGCAAGAGAAGCGACGAGAACCGGTACCGTCATTCCCTTACTAGATGTGAGGACAAACGCGAAGAAGAGTTCGTTCCAGGAGAAGATGAATGTGAGGATGGTTACGGTTGCCACCATTGGCATGCTCATGGGAATGAGGATATGGACCAAAGCTTGAAACCGAGTTGCGCCGTCGACCAGTGCAGACTCCTCTATTTCCACAGGGATATCCTCGAAATAACTCTTGAGAAGCCAAACGGCGAAGGGGATATTGACTAATAGATGGGCTGCATTAACGGCGAAAATAGTGTCTAACAAGCGGAAGTGTTGCATCAGTATATAGATCGGAATAACCACGCCAAACGCAGGGGCCATCCTGAGCGACAACAGCCAAAACCCGATATTTTCCGTCGCTTTTGACTTGAATCGAGCAAGACTGTACGCAGCTGGAATACTTAGCAAAAGAGCAAGTGAGATATCAATAAATGCAACCTCCAGACTATTTAGGAAGACTTTTCCCATGCCACCCAGGAAGACGTTCAAGTACGCCGTTGCGATGGGTTTGAATATTAGTTGGGGGGGCAGGAGCAACGTTTGGTAGTGGGTTTTGAAGGAGGAAAGAAGCATCCATAGGATCGGAACAAGCGAGAAAAGCAGATACAGGGAAAGGAAGCCCAAACTAATAGTTCGCCAGCGCTTGGAGGTTGTCATGTTCGAACCATTCTAACCAGAACCGTGCTGAGCACTACCGTAATCACTAGCATAATCACCGCTAAGGCAGAGGCTTGCCCAAAATCGTAGTACATGAACCCGGTCTTCCATCCCAGAAAGGGTAAGGTCTGCGTTGCAATACCCGGCCCGCCCCGCGTCATGGTAAAGATAACGTCAAAGGACGTGAAGGCAAAGATGAACCTGATAATAACAGCGACAGCCAATACGGGCTTGAGTAGAGGCAGCGTGATTCTCTGCAATCTCTGCCAGTAGGAAGCACCGTCGATTCGAGCGGCTTCGAAAACCTCGATCGGTAATGCCTGAAGACCCGCCAAGAGGATCAAGAGCATCAGCGGTGTCTGGCACCATATATCGGCGACGATTATAGAGCCTAGCGCCCAATGTGAATCACCAAGTATAGCTTTTTCCAAACCGAGTTTCGGAAGGAGGTAACCTCCCAGAACGCCGACATCCCTATGCAGGAGGAACTTCCAGGCAAAGCCGGCTGCTGCAGGGGGAACAATGGCTGGAATCGTAAGAAGCGCCAAGAACAGACCCCTTTTGCGGACGTGCTCGTGCAGGATGAGTGCGAGTGCCAGACCGATGAGCAGAGAGAGCAGCACCGAACCGATGACGAAAGCGGCAGTTGTAATCAATGACCGCGTGAACTCCGAAGATTGGACAAGGCTACGGTAATTTCCTATCCCCGCAAACCCTGCATAGGGTTGGAAGGCAACACGGTTCTGGACACTGGTGTAGAGCATATAGACAAAGGGAAAAGCAACGAGAACAGCGCTAATCAGTACAGTAGGCCCAAGGAATTTGTACTTATCTTTGGTGTTCAATACTATCTCCCTTTCTTTTACAGCACGCTCCCTTTGTAATTCCTGCCAACATCTGGTGACGTCATTACGCAGATTGTGAGAAAGAAGGAGGCAGCAACAAAGCGCTGCCTCCCGTTCCGGTTTATCCTACTGGTAATAACCTGCCTTGAACATGCGATCCAAAGCCCACGCCTGGAGGTCTTTGAGGACAGCATCAATACCCTCACCGGCCACCGCCCGCGAACAGGCCGTCCCAATCTTGTCCATGAAGTCGGGAAGGACCCTGATATACGGGAAGTAGTAAGGGTTAGCGATTTCAATGGATTCCTCGTTTAGACGGAGTTCATCCATACCGAAGGACTCTACAAGGGGATCGCTGTAGAGGACTGAGCGCATGGGAACATTGGGCCATCCGGTTCTGTCGGCAAAGGCTTGAATCGCTTCCTCACCGCAGAGATAGCTCAGCACTTTCCAGGCGGCGGGTGGGTTCTTGGAGTCGGCGTTGATCCCGATGGAGAATGCCCAGAAGCTCTGGATCCGCTTTCCTCCAGGGCCAACCGGGGCCAAAGCGAACGCGCTGTTGTTCTTTACGTCTTCGTTTTCGGTACTCGAAATGGCGGCGTATCCGTTGATCGCTGAAGGCATCAGGATGACGGCCTTTCCTGCTGCGTATAGGTTCATCATGTCGACCCAGGTATGGTTGGAGATGCCTGGAGGGCCATACTCTCTGCAGATATTCACGTATGCCTCGAAACCTTTCTTGAAGTCCTCAGAGTTGAGGATTGGCAGTGCTTTCGTCTCTCGAATCTCTTCTTCCGTGATTGCCCCACCTTCAAACAGTGCGGGATACCCTGCGTAGGCGTAGACATACCCCAGAAGGTCCAGACTGGGCTCTTCACCAGGCGCGGCACGCATGGTGACCGGATACATGTCGATTCCATCTTCCTCCAGACCTTCTTTCAGAGCCTGAAGCACGTCAACGAGCTCCTCCGTTGTCTCTGGAGCTGAGAGCCCGTATTTGTCGAAGATGTCTTTCCGGTAGAGCATTCCTGCACCGAAGGAGTAGTATGGCAGGCCGTAGAGGCTACCCCCTGGCGGCATTCGGCTCGCGTCAAGGAACTTCGGGAACACTGTATCGGGATCAAACCATTTGTTTGGGTAATTCGCGATGTAGTTATCCAATGGTTCCAGGTATCCCCCAGGACCGTAAAGCTGTACTCCTCCGTCAGTTCCGACCATCAGGATATCGTAGCGGCCGGTGTGTGATATCAGGTCAGTGAGAGCCTTCATCCTTACCGTGGTTTCGTCGCCCCATACGATTTCGATGTTAACACCCATCTCTTCTTCTAGTTGAGTAAGCTTATTAGTTCCCTCCAACCCTGTTGAGCCAAAAAGCTCGGGCCAACAGAATCCCTGCGAAAACGCAAGAATCGTAACAGTGGGGCTTTCCGCCCCAGTCGTCATCAAACCTACACCTACCAAACTCAATGTACATACCAACACTATCGCTTTGTTCATCCAACTTCGCATTCAGACCTCCTTAGAACTTCGTCCTAGATACTTTCATGCTGCTCGAAAAATCTACCTCTTCCGCAGTCGGTTATCACCTCCTTTTTCTATTTTCTAAATACACATTACTACTTCCTGTCTGGTTCTCCATTTCTTCAGTTCACTATATCGTCAGGCGGTCGTTCTTACCCCCCATTTCTTATGCTAATCGGACCACAAAGACGTAAGATTGCTTCAAGGTATATCATGGTTGCTTGCCAGATCTGCTTTAGGTTGATGAATTCATCATTCGAATGCGCTTGGTGTATGTCCCCTGGCCCGCATACTACTGCGGGGATACCAAACTGGGAGAGCCAAGACGCATCTGTACCGTAAGGCACCCCCTGAGGGTCAGGTGAAAGCCCAATGTCCACAAGCACACCACCAAGGGTATTTACTAGAGAAACGCTCAACGGAGTTTCCACCGGAATACAGTGCTTTGTCTCTTCCATGCGGGATATATCGAATTGCACATCGGTTTTGCCTTTCAGAGCTTGAGAGACGACATCTCTCATTTCCTGATAAATCTGTTCAACTGTCTCACCCGGCACCCAACGTCGATCCACTTGAATTATGCAATCCTCTGGCACAGTAGCTGGTGTCACACCTCCGTTGATGGTTCCGACACTCAAAGTTGGAGGGCCAAGCAGAGGATGTTTTCTCTTGATCAAGTGACGGGATGCCCATTCCTCCAGTGCCTGGACAACCTTAGCTGCATGCGAAATGGCATTGACTCCAGCATCTGGGCAACTAGCGTGGGTAGAATAGCCTTCAATCTTTATCTGAAGCCACTCAATTCCTTTGTGCGCAGTAACCAACCGCAATTGAGTAGGCTCGCCTATAATGGCCATATCAGCTCTCTCCCCGGCATCAAGAAAAGCTTTGGTTCCCAAGCCTCCAATTTCCTCACCAGCAACCCCAGTAAAGAGCACCCCGTATTGCAACGGTACCCGGGCCCGGTGCAAAGCCACCAGAGCCATAACCATTGCTGCTATTCCTCCTTTCATGTCCGTTGCTCCTCGTCCGCATAGCCTTCCGTGACGGATTTCCGGAGGTTGGGCATTGGAAGTAGGAGGAGGAACGGTGTCCAGGTGTCCGTTTAATAGAAGCCGGTAACCTTCGTGGTTTCCGGGCATCTTTATGACGAGGTTAACGTGCTTGGCATTCGTGACAGACTGGATCTTGCCAATCAGCCCTTCCTTTTTAAGAAAACCTCTTAGCCATTCTGCTACTGCTCGATCTCCCACTTCAGAATGACTGGGAATAGCGACTAACTGCCAAGCTAATTGAGTGACTTCTTCTTGGGATGTGTGCCGCAACGGCTGCAATACCCACCTTTTCAAATCCTTTCTCAGGACGCTAGACATGCTCATAACTTACGTTGATTACCTCTCTACATGCCCCAGTTCTCGCGATATCTCCGCTGCCGTTTTCGTAACCGTGGCGATCATCTTCTCAGAGTCCCCTGGACCGTCAAACTCTCGTTTAAGTCCGGTTATACTGATCGCTCCAATAGTGTCGCCGCCGTATCCCTTGATTAGGGCGGCAAAGCACTTGATCCCTGGTTCGTGCTCCCCATTGTCGATCGCATAGCCGCGCTCGGCGGTCAGCTTGATCTCTTCCAGTAACTGAATTGGATCGGTAATCGTGTTTGGTGTACGCCTTTCTAGGGTGGCTTCTCGTAGCAGGGACACCACCTGATCCGTGGGAAGTCCGCTCAGGAGGGCTTTACCGACCCCAGTGCAATAAGCAGGCGCACGGCTCCCGATCCTGGACATTATGGGAAGGGTCCTGTGGCTTTCGATCTTGTCGATGTAGATGACCTCTTGACGATCCAACACGCACAGGTGAACGGTCTTCTGCGTGTCGTCGTTCAGCTCGATGAGGAAAGGATGAGCAGTCTCACGCAGCGGCATTCGCCTGAGCTTCTGACTCCCCAACTCCAGGATCTTGTTCCCAAGATGATAGTGGCCATCGCCGTCACTGTGAATATAGCCCATGTCAAGGAGAGAATTGATGTAGCGGTAGGTGCTTGTCTTATGGACCCCGATGCGCTCCGCCAGCTCGACTGCTGTCAGCCCTTCCGCACTCTCGGCAAGCTGTTCAAGGAGCCTGAGTCCCTTTTCCAGGATTTTCGCATTTGCCATAGCAAAAAACGCATCCTTTGTTAGCGTTTACTGAAACCACTATAGCATAAAAAGCAACTCATGTCAAAGGGAACACGAGAAAGGAGTTGAACCATGCTTCGCAATGAAAGAAACAGCGTGCGAAAGTCCGTCTTTGAAAAGAGCTACAGCAACGAACCGACAGAAGACTGCAGCGAGAGTGAGGGTTGCGGGGCGAGCGAGAGGGGATGAGATTCCCCTGTGGTGATGTGGTGGAAGGCCCTGCCGCCGGCGATCATTGCGCCGCTGTCGGTGCAGCACTCAATAGCTGGGAATAGGACCTCGATCCCACATTCCTTCCCGCCGCTTGTGAGCCGTTCTCCTTATAGTGTCTTCACCACGAGTTCGCTCAGTAATTGGCGGATCCTGTCGAAGGTGCTTCGCTTATCTGCCCAAACTTCTTTGCAACGATGGACTGGGCCAACGTGTAGATCCTGTCCACTCGGATTCGACTCGGGCGCTCAAGAGAGCCATGCCGATCTCGATGCTGTTCATCTTGCACGAGATATCCCTTGACAAAGAGGCACCCTCCGTATATGCTAATGATCGTTATTCTGCTCATCTAAACAAGGAGGAGAACCGATGGCGACAAAGATCATCCCTATTACAGACGGACGGAAGGACCTCTTGCGCCTCGCGAAAGAAGCACGCGAGAACCTCGATCGTTTTGTGTTCACGCGCAACGGGAAGCCAGAGGTGATCCTGCTGAACTTCGAAGACTACGAGGATCTTATAGAGACACTCGAAATCTACGAAACACCGGGGTTAGTGGAAACGCTTGAACAACGCCGAAAAGAGGTCAAAGAAGGGCGTTCCACCTCTGGACAAGACGTCTTCGCAGATGCTTGAGGTACGTTACCATCCTCAAGTGAAGAAGGAGGTCAAACGGATCCCAGTTTCGTGGCGTCGTCGGATTGAGCGTGTGATCGACGAGCTCGCTAAAGAACCGGAGAAAGGGAAACGGTTACGAGGAAAGCTGGAAGGAATGCGCTCCCATCGCGCAGGAAATTACCGTATCGTCTACATCATAGAAAACAAAGTTCTCTATATCCTCAGCATCAGCCATCGAAGAAACGTGTATGAGGAATCCACGCGACGCACCCATTGAATCGAGCGAGCAAAATGTTCTACCATTGTATTCTACAGGTGACGGTCTGACCCCTAGGGAATCTCGGGCCACTTAGCTCATCTCCCGAACAATGTGGAATTTCAACCTTGATAAACATCGCTATCTCCGACAATGACGATGAGAACATCGTCCTGGAGCTCATAGATGATTCGATACCGTCCCTGCCGCAGGCGATAGCGCTGCTGGCCCGAGAGCTTCTCGCATTCGATACCTTGCGGTTCTTCGGCCAGTGCTTCGATTCGTTTCAAGATGCGCTGGACGTCTTGCTTTGGGATCGTGCGCAGATCCTTCGCTACCGACTTCTTGAACAGAAGTCTATATCTTGCCATACTCTTTCAGGTCCTTGAGCAGTTCCTCGTACGTCATCGTGGGCTTGGCCGCTCGTTCGGCAAATGCAGCGAGATCTTCTCGATCTTCTCTAAGTGCCTGACGAACCGCATCATTCACAAGATTGGAGACAGAACGTTGCGTGTGGGCGGCCTTAACCCGAAGCGCCTGATGCAGTTCCGGCTCGAAATAGATGGTTGCTCGCTTCTTCATCGAAATCACCATACAACACTATAGCGTTATGACGTTAAGATGTGACTGGCTCGCGCACTGGCTTACTGTAAGCGAGCAGAAGATACGTCTCACCGTCCGGGGAATCGCCACCAAGCGCAAGGATCGATCGAGAGCCACGATAAAGAGGTGGTTCTTCTTCCAATGGGAGTCAGCGGTCAGCAGGACGCGAGAGTCGCTCAGTTAAGCCTGGCGTCCCGCGCAAGAGAGTCCTCGGAGGCCGAAGGAAAGCTATAGCGAGAGCGACGGCTCCTGCGCAAGGGAGAGCGGATGGGATTTAATGCCGCGATGGGAGTTTGCCGCCACGCTGCTGACTACGACTAAACGAGGAAGGTGATGATGCCACGTTGGTTGGAGCGATTTCTTGGTCAACACGTCGACGACGCTCGCCAGGAACGAAGCTGCAAGCTCTTCCTGTTTCTCTTGCAGGTGGTTTGTCAGATGGTAAAGTATAACGGGCGAGAGAAAAGCTTCATGAAGCGTGAGGAGCCTCCCTTTCTAAGCACCTGAACCCGCTCAGGGTTGATCTTGATCCTACTTATCAGTCCCCTCGCTCAATGAACCCAATGAACTCGCGCATGTCTAACTGGGCCAGTTTCTCATCTGTAGGACCATAGTCATCCCATTCTCGAAGCTTGTAGTATTCATCGATTGCACCTTGCAGAATATCCTCTGGAATGGCCTCATGCGCGCTATTACCCCGAGGAAGGGGCTCCTGTAGCCGTGCTGGTAGACCATCGTCGTTTCGCGTATACCCCTGTTGCGCTGCGGCCAATTTGAGCATATTAAAGTTTCGCTCACCGATGAGCAGCATCTCTACCACTCCAATTTCCAGTCCAGTAGCTGCATAGAGAGCTTCACGGAAATGAGGGTAGGGATTATAGCCCAAGCACATTGCAGCATCGAAACCAACGTAAGTGCATGCGATTACAGAGTTTGCAAAGGAAGCTAGATCTTGATGTATTTTGCAGAAACGTGGTTTCTTGTCCCATGACATACGGTCTATAGGACCGTATACTCCGATTTCAGGGGTTCCATACTTGCCTAATCCCTCAGCTCCATCGTCGTGTAATGCCTCCATATGCTGGGCACCACGCGGAGTCGTTGCATAACTCAAGCCAAGGGCCTTCTTTCCTCGTGGATCATGCATGGGCAGCTCCTGCCCCTTAATGTGCATCGCGAAGTCCGCTCCGATCTCTGCGGCAACCTTATCAATCCCCTCTGCCAGGGTATTTCCGATTCCTCTTCGGAAGGCAATCTTCTCGACTAACTCGACTACCACTTCTGGATCTCCCCACTGAACCTTCTCTTTGATCAAGCCCTTCTCGCTTGCCTCCATAGCAAAAGCAATAGCGACGCCAGTACTAATAGTGTCCAGGCCGTACTGATTGCAAAGTTGATTGGCAAGACTAATAGATGACACATCAGCATTCAGACAGTTCGAACCGAGGGCAGCAAGCGTCTCGTATTCTGGACCACCGTATTTTTCTTCAATTGCCCTTCCCATGAATTCACCTTTGACAAGGCGCTTGCAGCGAATTGGACATCCGGTACAATTATCACGTCCTACTAGGATGTCCTTGAAGTGAGAACCTGCGCCATCGATCTTTTCGGCATCATCGAATGTGCCCTCTTGAAAATTCTTGGTCGGAAGAATCCCTTCTTCGTTTAACCCCATAACCGCTGCAGAAGATCCCCATTTCCCGAATTCCTGGATCCCAGAGTTTCCCATCAGTTCCTGAACGATTTTCTTGCGTATCTCAGCCAACATTTCTGCATCATGAAGGGGTTTCGCTTGTCCGCCTTTCACTACGATTGCTTTCAGATTCTTGCTTCCCATCACGGCCCCGAAACCAGGGCGGCCTGCTGCTCTGCTCATGTCATTCATTATGCACGCGAACTTAACAAGGTTTTCGCCTGCAGGCCCAATAGACGAGACTCGTGCTCCCTCGTATTGTCTCTTGAGAATTTCTTCTGTCTCGCCAGTTTGGAGGCCCCAAAGGGAACTTGCATCATGAATCTCTGCCTTACCATTTGCAAGAGACAAATATACAGGTTTGGCGGCCTTTCCTCGTATGATTATCCCATCGTACCCAGATGTGGCAAGCTCATGTGCCCAAAAGCCTCCAGCGTAACTGTCACTTAGACTTCCGGTCTTCGGAGATTTGGTGATTACAGCATGTCGACCTGCTCCCGCAATTCCTGTCCCCTGCAAAGGACCAGTGGCAAAGATCAAGATGTTATTGGGCCCTAAGGGATCTTCCTTTCCTTCCAGTTCTTCGAGCAGGATCCTAAGCCCAATGCCTCTTCCACCCAAGTATTTTCGGTACCACTCATTAGGAACGTCGTAAGCTCTAATAATTCCTTTGGTTAGATCAACATCCGCGTACCGACTAAAAACACCTTTCAATTGAACCTCCTTTCTCAAGCCAATTGCTCCATCGATGTGGATGCCATTGTTTGCATTTCGTCAAACTGGTTTGGTATCAGGTAGTACGCTGTTCCTTTCTCCTGGCCAAAGCCAATCAGTGTTACTAATCCATAGCAAAAAAAGAAACCTCTGTCAAGAGAACGCATTACCTCATTTGGACTTGTTGCCGACTGGGTCTTCCGTACCTCATAGGGTGAGTCACGGGAAACGAGGAGGGCGTAAGTCCTTTACCCTCCAAGAAGGTTATGCGTACGAAAGAAAGCCGCGCCCATCTAGTAGTCCAGAATCTGAGATAGGAAGAGCTTCGTACGTTCGTGTTGCGGGTTGTGGAAGAATTCCTCGGGAGTGTTCTCCTCGACCAGCTGTCCATAATCAAAGAAGATGATCCGGTCCGCTACCTCGCGCGCAAAGCCCATCTCGTGAGTGACCACGATCATCGTCATGCCACTACGTGCCAAGTTCTTCATCACGTCGAGCACCTCTTTGATCATCTCTGGATCCAATGCCGAGGTAGGTTCGTCGAAGAGCATGATCTTGGGGGACATCGCCAATGCACGCGCAATTGCGACTCGCTGCTGTTGCCCACCGGAGAGTTGACCCGGGTATTTTTCCGCCTGCTCTGGAATGCCGACACGCTCGAGGAGCTGCATCGCGACCTCGTCTGCCTTGCTCTTCTTCATCTTAAGCACCCAGAAAGGCGCAAGCGCGACGTTCTGCAGCACGCTAAGGTGAGGAAAGAGGTTGAACTGCTGGAAGACTATTCCTACTTCGCGCCGGATGGTTTCTATGTTCCGCAGGTCATTTGTCAACTCCACGCCGTCCACGATGATCTGCCCCCGTTGATGCTCCTCCAGACGGTTGATCGTGCGGATGCACGTGGATTTTCCGGAGCCCGAGGGTCCACAGATCACGATCACTTCACCCTTCTGCATCGTGAAGGTAATCCCTCTGAGGACATGGAAGTCCCCGTACCATTTGTGCACATCGCGGTAGATGATGATTCCTTCGTCACTTGTCACAGACAAATTCGCTTTCCTCCTAACGCTCTCCTACGCCCAGCGTTTTTTCTATCCTGCGACTGACGTAGGACATTGAGTAACACAGGATCCAGAACGCAATCCCGATAAACACGTATAGCTCAAATATGGTCCCGCGCCATTCGATGTTGCCCATTATGCTCCGCGTGATGTTCAAGAGCTCAAGAATCGCTATGAACCCAAACAGAGTCGTGTCCATAAACAGGGCAATGAATTGCCCGACGATGGCAGGGATGACCAGGCGCAACGCCTGCGGTAAGATGATAAGTATAGTGGCCAACGCCTTGTTGAGGCCTACAGCACTGGCAGCTTCGTACTGCCCCCTTGGGATAGCCTGCAATCCCCCACGGACGTTCTCTGCCATGTACGCCGCTGAAAAAGCGGTGATCGTCATCATCGCACGGATGAGCAGATCGGGTCGTACGTTGGCCGGCAGAAGCAGCTGCAGCATGATGCTGGCCATGAAGAGCAGGCTGATCAACGGCACCCCACGGATGATCTCGATGTACGCGGTACATACCCATCGAATGGCCGGTAGCTCACTCCGCCGCCCGAGGGCCAACAGTACGCCTATGGGGAACGAAAGGCCGATCCCCACCACCGCGCCGATCAAGTTGAGCATAAATCCCCAGGTGGTTCTTCCTTTAATGACAGGGAGTATTCCCTCCATCCCATTGAGCAAAACGAGGCTAATGGGGAATGATAGTAACCAGGCAGCTATCTCCAGGCGTTTGCACCGGCGAATACCTTTGCTGAGGTGCCCCAAGCCAAACCCGACGGCAGCGACGACGGCTATTCCCAGGAGCCATCCTCGAGTTCCCCAAGGAAACGGAAGAATAGCCAACAGAACCGATACCGAAGCAACTACTGTGGACACCCGACGCATCAAGCCTCCATGGGATCCACTACTGAACCCCAACAGGAAAGAGACAAGATAAACAGTTGCCCAGACACGCCACAGGTGTTCTGCGGGATAGGTACCAACCAGCAGCAGCTTTAAGTTGGCGGGAATAACCTCCCACCGTGCTCCTAAAGCCCATCTAAGTAGACCGAATACGGCTATCACGATCAGCACTGTCGACACGATAGTGAGTATCGCATTAAACCAGCTATTGAATAGGTTTTGCTTCAGCCACCGTATAACAGGAATCCTCTCGCTAGGAGGCCGGAGTTGCTCTTTGATTATGTGAACGATCTGTCGATTATCGCGCATGATCAGCGCTCCACCAATTTCATACGTCGATTGTAGTAGTTCATCAACAGGGAGGTCAGCAGGCTCATTGTGAGGTAGCTGGCCATGATCAGCAGGATCATCTCGACGGCGCGTCCAGTCTGGTTGAAGATGGTCGTTCCCACGTTCATCAGATCATAGTACCCGATGAGGATCGCCAGACTGGAGTTCTTAGTTAGGTTGAGGTATTGACTGGCCAACGGCGGGATGATGACTCGTAGAGCCTGGGGTAGTATCACCAAACGCAGGATCAGCATGTTTTTCAAACCGATCGCCTTGGCTGCCTCTGTTTGCCCCTTGCTGACGGCGGTGATCCCCGCCCGCACGATCTCGGCAATGAATGCCCCGGTGTACACCGATAATCCGATGAGAAGTGCGGTAAATGACGTTGACAGCCAGAGACCTCCCTCAAAGTTAAAGCGGCCCAACACAGGCACGGAAAGAGCCAATGGGTTGCCAGGGGTGATGAACCACCCGGCAACCAGAGTCAGGATGAGAACCGTTGTTGCCCATATAATGGGAAATCCAGGACGTTCTGTGCGTTTCAGCTGCATACGCCGAAGTACGTACACGATGATCGCTAGAGCCAACCCGCCGATGACGTAGAATATCCATGTGCTAAATGATTCTGTTACTGTGGCCCATGGCATGTACACCCCCCGCCGAGTCAGGTAGATCGAACCGGGCAGACTGATGCTGTTCTTGACCATCGGTAGTGCAGTTAGCATCACCGCGAAGTACCAAAAGAATAGCTGCACAAGCAATGGTATATTGCGGATGACCTCCACGTATATCCCAGCCAGTTTCTTCACCAGCCAATTACTCGATAAGCGAGCAACGCCAACGACTACGCCAATCACAGTTGCCAATACGATACCGATTACCGCTACCCGGATCGTATTGACAATTCCGACCCAGAATGCATACCCATTGACATCGGTCGGATCGTAGCGTAGACCCTCTGAAATAGGAAATCCCGCCGTGTTCTTGAGGAAACCAAAACTAATCTTCAGACCACACGCCTTGAGGTTGGTCTGTAGGTTGTTGAGTAACCACCATATTCCGGCGGCGATGACTATAAGGAAGAGGATCTGACTTACTACACGTAGGACACGAATATCTCGCCAAAAGGGGATCGACTGGGAGGAAGCAACCTTCTTACTCAACACCTACTCCTTCCGCGGACGAAGAATAGAGCACAGCCTGCCTTACAACAGGCTGTACTCATCAATTGAGAACCCTAGCGCCATGCAGGGCAGTAAATCAGCCCACCCTCTGTCCAAAGCGCGTTAAGCGATCCAGCTCGCGGGATATCGAGGCCATTGGGGCCCAAGTGACAATCGTAGATCTCTCCGTAGTTACCGACCGCTGCAATAACGTTCACCGCCCAGCCTTCGGCCAGGCCTAGCTTAGCTCCCATTCCGCCTTCTACTCCGAGGAAGCGGCGGACCTCAGGGTTAGTGCTTTCAAACGTAGTTGCGTTGGCCTGCGTAATGCCATGCTCTTCAGCAAAGAACGTGGCGAAGATGGTCCACTTGACGATATCGTACCACTCGCTGTCGCCGTGGCGGACGACCGGTCCCAGGGGTTCTTTAGAGATCGTGTCGGGCAGAATGACATGATCTGAAGGTACAGCAGCAGTGGTTCGCAGCGACGCCAGCTGAGATTTATCGCTGGTATAGCAGTCACACGCTTCGCGGTCATATGCGCCGAAAGATGCTTCTGTGTCGGCAAACACCTGTGTGGTCAACGCCAGCTCGTGCTCTCGGAATGCGTCGGCCAGGTTGCCCTCCGTGGTTGTGCCGGAGGTCACACAGACTGTCGCTCCGTCCATATCATCAATCGAGTTGATACCATCAGCCTTGCGGACGATGAACCCCTGTCCATCGTAGAACGTTGTTGGGCAGAAATCTAATCCCAGGTTTTTGGAATCACGGGTGAGCGTCCAAGTGGTGTTGCGGATCAGGACGTCGATCTGACCTGTCTGCAACGCAGTGAGGCGTTCCCCTGCGGTCAAGGGAATGAACTCAATATCAACACCGATCGCAGCTGCGATTGCCCTGCCATAGTCAACATCAAACCCAGTGTATTCACCAGTAGCTGCATCCAAGGCACCAAAACCCGGCAGAACAGCGTTGACGCCCACAATCAACTTACCGCGCGCCAGCACGGTTTCCAAGGTTTGCTGCCCCATCGCACCGATGGAAACAACCAACATCAACAAAACAGCTACAACAAACATCCTCTTCAAGACTACCTCCTTATGAACTTTGAGCAAACACCACAAACAACGTGACTTGATAAACTAGAAACTATTACTATCACCTCCCTTGCCTTCGAGTATAGACATAACCTAATGGCCTTCTTTCATCAGGGACCATGTGCTTTCCGCATGCGCCTGTCTCCAGTCTTCTTGATAGCCATGTACACCACCTAGTCCCGCTTCAAGGGATGTACAACTACCACTGCTAACGCTTCTTGTACGGAAACCTTCCTACCATAGCAAGAAGTAACAAGGAAGTCAATTCGCGGGCTTGGTGCGTTAGCAAGAGTATGCTATTATGAGAATAGTATTACTAGATTGTGAACGGAAGAGGATATGGCCATGGTGATCGCCGAGATCAGTTGGATGTGCGACCCTTACTGTGGTCTATCCAAGGAAGAGATCATGGCAAGGATGAGAGAATGAACAAGAGGCTCAAGGTCATATTTCTTGCTGTTTTGCTAATGGGCAGCGCGTATTTCTTCGGAAGTATTTGCGGACAGTTTGGTCACACCTACGAGTTGATACTCTCGCCTTCATGGGATCTCTTGTACCTGTTTTTGTGGTTTCTGCTGGCTCTGTGTCTAGTAACGGTGACCGCGGGCCTTGTTGCAGCCCTGGTGCAACCTGTATGGATTGCGTTAACAGCCTTTGCTGCGTCTGGGCTTGTCATGCTAGCAGGCTGGCGGTTGACGATGGTCAGCGCGATTGTGATTGCAGTGTATGTTCTGGCCGCGTTCTCGTATTCCTGGAGGGTATCCAGGGAGCTCGACCACAGGATCAAGTTCTCAGCTGAGTCGCTTAGGGTAGGTCAGGGCACGCTGATGATAGCCTTGATCGTGGCGGCCTGCGGGTCCCTATATCTTGGGTGCGCGGCACACATTGAAAGGGAGGGTTTCTTGGTGCCAGAGTACTACAAAGGGATCATCATGGAGCAAGTAGAAAAGCAGATCGAGGCTCGGGCACCAGCAGAAGAACGCGAAAGGATGGTGTCTGAGTTCAGAGAGGAGTTTCCGGATGCCATGGAGGAGTTCATTGACGACACTTTAGACCCATATGAGAAGTTCATTCCCCTGGGTATTGCAGTGGGTCCCTTCATGTCGCTGGTGACCATCACCCGCCTGCTGGCGTGGCTACCGACTCTAGTATTAAGGCTCGTTTTCTCCTTGCTTACAGCTCTCCGCCTAACAGAGGTTGTGAGTGAGACACGCCAGGTACGGCGGTTGGTCATCAAGTGATGCATGTGCTGATGATGTCTGCGAAAGAAAGCTCCGCGCAATGGTCACAAAACTGCAACAACTGCCGATCATTCAGTGTATCAATCACCCAATTCTCCAGTCTTATTAGTATGTCGACTGCAGCTGTTCGCTCGCCGGCAATGAAAGGGTTCAGATCAATCTCGCTGATCACCGGAAAATCGAGTCCGAGTCTTCCCAGACGATGCAGAGTTGATATGAGCGGAAGAAGAGCGCGGGAGCATCGACCTTGGCGACGAGAGGAAACCTCGATTCATGAGCAAGAAAGCAAGAGGAAGAGCTTCTGCTGAGGGTGCAAACAAGAACTGGCTTACCCGGGTTCTCCCTGTTGCCTGGCGTGACGTTTGGATTGTACCCGGCACTACGCGCAGCAAAGCACAATCCAGTATACGCGCTACGCTACAAATGATCAGATATTGAAGACCACAAGCAGGAATTGTTACGATTGTACAAAAGCCTGAGTGAATAAGGGAAAGAGAGGATCTTATGCTAGAGACCTGTGAAATCGAGCCAGATTCCCTTAAAATGGGTGCTGCTATGTCCATTAAGGGTGGATCAACAGGTGATAGAGCTGAGTTCTTGTCTCATGTTTTCCCTTCTCTTACCTCCAAGGAGATCAAGACCCTGCGAGAGCTATCCTTGGGGGTGCACTATGATGATGGGGAGCTTATTGCCCAGGAGGGAGCCTATACTGCAGGGGTGTATATTGTTCAGGATGGGCTTGTTTCCATCGGGAAATACGCGAGCAAAGGATGGGAAAAGCGCATACTTAGATTCCTTGCCCCGGGCGAAATGTTTGGTCTGGAAGTGGTTTTCCTCGAGCGGGAACCGGTCAATGTTCAGTTCGCTAAGGCAATTGTTGAATCCTCTTTGGTTTTCTTTGAACGGTCTAATATTCTTGCGTATAGCAAGGAGCATCCTCGGCTGTTTGCGGACCTCTGTCGGTGGTTATCCCGCGAGGTGATCATGCTTGAGTTCAAGCTTACCCGAGAGGCAGTGGAATCAATTGATCGCAATCTGGCTTTACTGCTTCTTGCCTTGGCCAACAAGTACGGAAAGAAAAACGGAAGGACTGTCCTACTTGATCCCCCTGTTACTCGCCAAACACTAGCTGAGATGATCGGTGTGTCGATCGAGACACTGATGCGTGTCCTTAAGCGATTCCGCACACGAGGGCTGATAGAGACTGCACAGAGTCAAATCACCATCATCGATATGGACACCCTGGTGGAGCGTGCCCGAATCAGCTCATTCTACCTCTCTATCATAGAAGAAACCCTGTAACGAAAGGGATCTTTTCTTCGTTTAGCTGAGAGGAGATGCCTCTGGGAGGAGGGCGAGCCGTTCCCCTAACAAGGAGACCCAGGTAACCGAGGTGATGATACGGGATAGCTTAGTATTTGAGATTCCTAGTAGTTGTGCTAGGACCGCTTCGGTGATCTCTGTTGGAAGAAGAATCAACCCCTTCTCCGAGTATTCCCCGTGTTTTTGTGCTAGCTCAAGGAGGAGTCGGTACATCTGCTCCGCGGGCGTCTTGTGATCCGTGGGGCAGCTCCGCCGTTTTATGGAGTAGAGACGTCGTGCTAAGCAATCTATGCAGTAATCCTTAACTATGGTCTGTTCTTGCGCCATCTTAAAGAAGCTTTCCTTTTCAAAGAAGCAAAGTTCTGTTTCGGTGATTGCGCGGGCACGGCTTATGTGCAGCTTATCGGATCCCTGTAGTAAGATTGCCAAACCAATTAGCTCACCCGGTCCAAGGATCTCTGATGTGGAAAGGTAGCGATCCTTCTTCTGTGTCGTACAGTGGTCACTGACAAACCCCCTTGTAATAAGGTAGACTCCGGCAGCGTAAGTCCCAACCTGGTAGATGAGTTCGCCCTCTGGGTAACGGACGTGGAGAGGAGCATAGCTGTCAATGAGCTGCTTCCAGTCAGCTTTCTGTTTTTCATTCTTCTGAATTACTTTTCTCATCGCTCTAATAAAACAGACTACACTCATCCTCCGTTCGAACCAATGTGAGACGACAGGGAACTACATGGCATCTATGAGGGATGAGTATGCCTATTAAGCTGGTATGAGTATGACGAATGACATGACTAAAGTAGCTATCTGACCATGGTCAGAGGACTGTATTATGCTTTTCACCTTGGACAAAGACTACCCATCTTGCTGAGTTTGGGATGTGAATGATTTCATTTCTAGTGCTTACGGGGCTGCAAAAATGAACTTGTGCCACTGTCGTTTAGCCTAGTCTTGGTATGAGAAGGGACCTATGCTTTCTCGTTGGAGGTGAACGCCTTATGGCGGCTAAGAGAATGACTGAGGTTCTGCAAAAAGAAGCAGTACGGACAACGATTAATCCCTATCAGATGATGTTGCGACAGCTGGATCTGGCGCGTGTGCATACGAGCATTCCGGATGGTATCTGGAAGATTCTTCGTTCTCCCGAACGCTCTCTGGAAGTGAGCATTCCAATCATACGTGATGATGGTGAGATAGAGGTCTTTACTGGATATCGGGTTCAGTACAGTAGCGCGCGTGGGCCATGTAAAGGAGGGATTCGTTATCACCCTGGTGTAACTCTTGATGAGGTGAAAGCATTAGCTGGTTGGATGACATGGAAATGCGCTGTGGCTAATGTGCCATATGGTGGGGCAAAAGGTGGAGTTGTATGTGATCCGACGCGGCTTTCTGAGCGGGAAGTAGAGCGGTTAACTCGTTGCTATACCGCACGTATCCTTCCGATCATTGGACCGAAGCAGGATATTCCTGCTCCGGATGTGAATACAAACGCATCCATCATGAACTGGGTTGTGGATACAGCCAGTCAACTACGTGGTGAAGCAGTTCCTGGTATCGTGACGGGAAAATCCATTGAACTTGGCGGTGCCTTGGGGCGAGCGGAGGCGACCGGGCGCGGAGTGATGTTTATCACAATTGGAGTTCTGCAGCGGCTTGGCATTGACCTTTCTCATGCAACCATTGCGGTGCAGGGTTTTGGTAATGTTGGATCGGTTGCGGCCCGGCTGCTCAGCAAACAGGGTGGTAAGGTTGTCGCACTGAGTGACATTTCGGGTGGATACTACCGCAGCGAGGGGTTTGATATTGACGATGTTGTCCACTATGTAAAGGGTTCCCCGGGCCACCTGCTTGCCGGTTATAGTGCTTCTGGCATAGAGGAGATCACAAACGAAGAAGTGCTCACTCTTGATGTGGATATATTGATCCCTGCTGCATTGGAGGCACAAATCACCTCACAGAATGCAGCGCATGTCAGAGCGAATGTTATCATAGAAGCGGCAAACGGTCCCACGACTCCGGAAGCAGACGTTATCCTTGCAGAGAATGAAATTGTCGTTGTGCCAGATATCCTTGCCAACGCTGGCGGTGTCGTCTGCTCGTACTTTGAATGGGTGCAGAATATCCAGTGTCTTCCTTGGGAGGAAGAGGAGACCAACCAGCGCCTTGGGAAAGTTATGCAGCGTGCTCTAAGGGAGGTATTAGATCTGTCCAAGGAAAGGAATATCTCCTTGCGGTTGGCAGCCTTCGTGTTAGGAGTGGAACGTGTTGCGCAAGCGGCCATGCTGCGTGGTGTGTTCCTTTAGGCTAATGTGAAGAGAGGATGAAATGAGCCTTGGTACCCCAAGTGGTCTGCTTGCAGCGGAGCTTGAATCAGAGGTGCTGTTGAACCGTGCAGTGGCTTTCTGTGCCAATCGCTTACATGTAAGTGTGGAGCAGGCTGTGATTGCACTGCGTAACGGTGAAGCGCTTGCCCATAGTACAGTTCGGTATAGGATCGCAAAGGGTATAGCAGGATATCTTGGAAGATTGGAATGTGGTGTTTGTGGTGTCTATCTCTATGGAAGTGCGATGAATGGAGATGCACAAATCGCTTCGGATATTGATCTTATAGTAGTTGTTCATCGCAAACTAGATCAAGCGTATGCGCTGTTACAGAGGCTGGATCTAGCATTGGTGACGTCTTATCAAGGATTGCTTGGGTCCATTCGTGGTCCAGCAAGACTCCTCGATGTTCAGTTTGTGGATGTCGAGGAGCAACGAAAACACCGTGGGTATGGGGCTATTCTCCGTTCAGTGGAGGCAAGTCCCGTTTGTCTATGGTGTTAACTTCTAAAGTCTGGAGGCTCCTGTGGGCCAGGAGCCTCCGATCCTTCATCGTGCGTGGATGAAGAACTGTTTCATCTCCTGTAGATGGTAAATATCAAATTGTACTAAGCTCAATACATCGAGGTGTGTCTGGCTCCCTGGATTAACGCAGCGCGTCTTTCCTAAATCGTCCTTGTAGTCACCGATGACAACAGACTCGTGGCAGTGTCCTGAAAGAACAAGATAAGGCTGTGTGCGCTCGATAAACCGGCGGATCTCTACGCTTCCCACATGATCGGGGAGATGAAGGTAGTCGTAGCGCCCGCGAGGGGCAGTCCAGTCAAGCAGTGTGTTGTAAGGAGAAGCGTGGAAGAGATGGATTGTCCGCGCGGGATTGTAGGAGATCTTGCTTTTGGTGTGGGAATCACGTTGCAAATAGGCTTCGAAATCGTCGAGGTCGTCCGCGATTGTTGACGAGTGGGCTCGTGTATCCGTGGCAATCCCCACGTCGTAGATGTCCGTGGTGGAATCCATTCCTGATGGCCGCAGCTTGACACGGTTCTCATACTTCACCCAGTCCATTAACAGGGATCCCCCAGGAGGAACGTAGGGATATCCCGCCACCCACAGCCGAGGTATCTCGCCGGGGAAGAACGATTGCTTTTGATGGGAATCGTGTAGTGGAACTAGTTGATCGTTTAGTAGGTGAAAGTTTGTTGCATCTTTATCGAACGCCTTCAACAAGGGTTCATTCACTCGGCGGTCATCGTTCCCCATAATTGTGTAGATGTCAGTATGGCGATGTTCGAGGAGAAAGCTACTGAGAAGAGGGATAAATTGATCGGTGAAGAACTTCTCTTGTACAAGCGCTCCACGCTCGCGGCCAGTGATGCTCTTGACGCTATCTTGTTGAATTTGAAGAGTGCTAGGGGCGAGGTCACCGGTGATAAAGATGGAGGTGAGCTTCCACAGATTGGCGACGCGCAACAGGAGCTCATAGAGGGAGATATTTCCGTGAAAGTCAGTTACAGCAACTGCTTGCATCATTGCTCTCTCAGAATAGCTTCTTACTTACAGATGTCAAGCTGGTGAGAGGCGTACGAATCCCAACTATTCGAGTTTCGTTGATGTTTATGAACTATGGTCGTCCCAAGGATTATCTCAAAGACTATATCCCTGCTTTGGATAACTCATGTTCGATCGCGAGTGCTAGGGAGCTTACTGTGCCCGGAAAGATCGAAACACCGTCTTCATTTGCGGAATGAGAGCCCAGAAGAGAGTTTGTGTCCTTTGTTACTGCTTGGAGTTCGCTGTAGTGCCAGCCTAGGCCGAGCACAGAACCAAGTTCAACAATGATCTTCCAGTTTTCTTCATGAATGGGACTGCTAAGATCAGATGATAACGCCTTAGTTCTGTTGTTAGTATCGGTTAGATGTCCCTGGCATTCAATCGGGAGAGACATTGGCAAGACAACATCAGCGTAATTCGTTGTTTCGTTCTGCATGTGGGCCATTGCCACAACAAGGTTAGCCCGTTCTAATTTACTGGCATAGACGGGATCTTTGCCAGGGTTGGCACCAAAGACAAAACACGTGGAAAGCTGCTCAGATGAGGACTTAGCCACTGTCTGGAACCCAAGCTGCATAAGACCATTCAAATTTGCCAGGCTACGAAGTAGCACGATTTTGTAGGATGGTTTGTCCTTGACAAGGCCGAGGATAGCGCGTGCAGTCTCTTGGCTGATCATTCGTTCTTCAATTACAAGCAAGGGGTTTTTGGCAAGGGCGATATGTTCGCGAAGTGATGTAAGCCCATCGTGCGTTTTGTTCTCTGCCGACTCAGTAAGTTGTTCAATGATTGATTTTGGGTCGCTATCATCGATTACGATGTCGGCATCGCCCAGTCTCCCTTGAAGGCTAACTACAGTTGCGCCGGCCCTCTGAGCTGCACGGACCTTCAGGTCGAGAACAAACCCTTCGTATGGAGATCTAGGACCAAGAACGAAGATCAGATCAGCTGTAGCGATAGCATCAGTAGAAGTGATAGCACGTGCCGGTAGCCTGACTCCCTTGTCATCACTAAGCTCTTCAATTGTGAGAAGATCCGTATCTAACCCCTCGCGTGCCAACCGAGCGATAAGGTAGGCCTCTTCGTTCGTCAAATGTCCTGCGCCGATTACGGTTGTCGCTGACCCTCCACTGGTGAGCGATTCCTTGATATGATTGAACGCTTCATCCCATGATACCTTGATAAGGCCTTCTTTCGTCCGAATGAGGGGATGAGTTATTCGTGGTTCTGAGACCAGCTTATGCCACCCGTAGCGCCCCTTGGCGCAAAGAATGGCCCCCTCTTTTGCAGGGAGTGTTCTCATGTAGTTGCCGTTCAGGTTCCCCACTTTGATCTCACAGCCAAGGCTGCACAGGCAACACGTTGAATTTGTCTCCATCAATTGAATCGGTAGCTGTTTCTCGAGTGCTGTTCTGTCTTCCAATGTTCCGGTGGGACACGCGTCAACGCATGCACCACAGGAGATGCAGCTGGAT
>Ga0307427_1000264_pt1 | contig 36033 bp, 28 predicted proteins | sample SalMarWE160190MG_FD_202162 | JGI IMG/M metagenome (GOLD analysis project Ga0307427, IMG submission 202162) | Salt marsh sediment microbial communities from the Plum Island Ecosystem LTER, Massachusetts, United States - WE1603-190 | ecosystem: Environmental > Aquatic > Marine > Intertidal zone >...
TTGAGCATGTCCACCACACAGGTACCGGCGGCGTCATCGCCGCCCAGCCGATTGCCAATGCCAAGGACTATCGTACCGCTCATCTGCTGTCCATAGCTGATTATTTTCAACCATGCTTGCTTTTGTGGGTATTCTATTCTCATTTCACGCCTTTTGGCAACAAAACTTTTCCTCCAAACTAATTGACACAACTCGCTTCTTGGTGGCTTGACCGTGTGGGAAGGATATGTTATAGGCTGGGATTTCGGAAAGCTAAACTGTTATCTTTTAGCCGTTGACAAGCCACTGCTGTGGGTGTTAATATCTCAATGCTTCTACTAGTGCGGCGCTTTGCGAGCTGCTCGACTGAAAGGAGGAGGTATAGCATATTTAAAGAAATCGTTGCGCCGTTGGAAAATCTCAAAATAAGGAGGAACTCATGGCTTATGAAAATTTACTTATAGAACGGGAGGAGAATGTCGGCATAATCACCTTGAACCGGCCGCCGGCAAATCCGATAAATCTGGCTGTGCTTGATGAACTGGATGCGGTTTTGACCGAGTGGGAGAAGGATAAAGCGGTGAGAGCCATAGTCATCACCGGAGCCGGCGAAAGAGGATTTTCAGCCGGCTTTGATTTAAAAACGGCCGGGACGCCGGAAGGGGAGAAGTCTATGTCCCGGGGGCAAGAGGTGTTCAGCCACATAGAGAAGTGTCCCAAGCCTGTAATCGCCGCCATAAATGGCTTCGCCCTCGGTGGTGGTTGCGAGCTGGCAATGTCCTGCCACTTCAGGATAATGCTCAACTCTGAGCGTGTAGTGATGGGGCAGCCCGAGATTGACCGGGGTATTATACCTGGCTGGGGTGGCACCCAGCGGTTGCCCAGGCTGGCGGGTAAGACCAAAGCGATGGAAATGCTTCTACTCGGCACCAGAGTCAACGCCCCCGAGGCTTTGAGCATCGGGCTTGTAACCAGGGTGTCTCAGCCAGGGCAGTTGATGAACGATGCTAAGGAACTTGCCGGGGCGCTGGCGAAAAAGGCCCCGGTTGCTGTGCAAGTCATCCTCGACGCAGTGACTCGGGGACTTGAGACCACCACTGACCAGGGCGTGAAAATAGAACTGGAAGGCTCGCAGCGGGTAAGCAGAACGAAGGACGCCATGGAAGGAGCGATGGCGTTTATCGAGAAACGAGAGCCGGTCTTCACGGGAGAATAGCTTTCTGGGGCGAAAGTAAAAAATAAAAGGAGGTTTTCTGATATGAAAGTTGAAGACGTCAAGAAGATTGCGGTTATGGGGGCTGGTGACATGGGACATGGCATTGCCGAGGTGGCGCTGCTTGCGGGCTACAAGGTAGCACTGCGGGACATCGAGCAGAGGTTTGTTGACAGGGGGCTTTCCAGAATCAAGGAGAGCTTGGATAAGCTCACAGAAAAGCAGAAAATCACTGAAGAGAACAAAAAGGCGATGGTGGCTAACATCACGACCTTTGTTGATATTGCCGAGGCTGTTAAGGACGCTGATTTTGTTATTGAGGCAGTTCCCGAGATTATGGACCTCAAGAAGCAGGTTTCCCAGGCGCTGGATGCAGCCGCTCCAAAACATGCCATACTGGCTTCGAATACCTCCAATATGAGCATCACGGAGATTGCCTCGGCTACGAAGAGGCCGGAGCAGGTCGTCGGCATGCATTTCTTTAACCCGGCTGTCCTGATGAAGCTCGTCGAGGTCACAAAGGGAGGAAAGACAACCGAGGAGACAATGCAGGTGGCATATAATCTGGCGCTGAAGATGAACAAGGTGCCGGTCAGGGTTGAGAAAGACTCTATCGGATTTGTTTATAATCGGGTCAACGCGCCGACTGGACTCCTAGTTAACCTCATAGTAGAAAAAGGCGTGGCTGCCCCGATGGAAATCGATGCCAAGATGAGAAAGATAGGTATGCCTATGGGGCCATATGAGCTGATGGACTATGTGGGGCTGGATGTCGCCTATCACAGCGCTCTTTATTTTGCTGACAAACTCTCTCGAGACTACGCGCCGCCCAGCTGGCTCAAAGCTAAGATTGACGCTGGTACGCTGGGGAAGAAGACAGGAAAGGGCATTTTCGACTGGTCTAAAGGCAGACCGGAGATAGACTTATCCAAGGCGAAAGAGGACTTCGACCCTGCTGTCTTGATTGCCCTTCAGGTTAACGAGGCGACAAAATTGCTCGAAGCCGGAGTAGTCAAGAGCCCGGAAGAAATTGACAAGGCGATGGTTAATGGAGGCGGTTCGGTGATTGGTCCTTTTCAGCTTGCCAAAGGGATAGGGTATGATAAATTAGCCAAAATATGTGAAGACCTTGCCAAAGAGTTTGGTGTCAAAGTGTTCGAGCCCACTGAGACATTGAAGAAGGGGAATATCTGACAAGAAGCACAAGTGCCTGCTTAAGTGACTTAAATCAAACCGGGGTCTGCATCACATGAATTATTGCTCTTTTGGTGTGGCCCCGGTTTTATTGTGGTGTCAACCCTCTTCATAGCTTAATTTTACCTCACTCTAAAGTTGAGCTCGCTTAATAATCCCCTCTGTCATTCTGAGGTCGCCTTGGGCAACTGAAGGATCTAGAGGCTATTCTCTTGGTTCACTCAGGGTCAGGGTGATAATGAAGCGGTCTAAAGGGTTAACCAGGCCCAATCATAAAATCCGGTTAGATTTTAGATGATTTAAACCGCCACTCATAGTTTGCGACTTTTTGCCGAATGCGGATGAAATTATGGAAAAGTCCCGAAAAACTTGACAGTGTGGTGGTGATATACTATAAAAAGCAGTTTGGGCAGTGTTCGTCACGTTAGCGTGAGTGGATTGAGAGATTATAGACGGTCTGTTACATTAGAAAAGAGGGGTTAATAAAAGGCAAGAGTTTTAAGGTTTTAACGTAAGAGAGTAAAAATGATGGCTAATTTAACGGATGAGAAGAGATGAAGAAAGAGAAAAGGCTTCTATTGTTCTTAGCACTGGTTCTTGTTGGTGCGCTGCTTTTTAGCGTTATCCCTGCTTCGGCCGGTGAAAATCCTGGTTGTGGAAAGTCACTGGCAGAAGCCAGAAAGTCCCTGGAACAAGAACTTTTGCCTCTGGCTGGAGCTGGCTTTGTTGGCATCGCTCATTCGGAAGCTGAGGGCGAAGTCATCGTCTTTGTCGAGGATGAGCAGACGAAGCAAAGAGTGCCTCGCTCCTTTAATGGCTACGCGGTGCGGACGGAGGTTACCGGGAAAATACAAGTACTTTCTACTCAGGTAGCAGAGCCCCTGGCTTATGAGGAGAGGCGAGACGAGGTCAGCCCTCTGGTCGGCGGGATAAGCCTGTCAGCCTGGGTCCAGGACCTGTATTATTCCGGCACCCTGGGCATGGTCACCTATGACGACAAGATTCTGTCTAATGCTCACGTTATCGCTATTGAGCCGGATACTGATAATTTTCTCGCCCTAGGAACAGACATCATCCAGCCCGGAAGTGGCGACGGAGGAAGGTTAGGCGCTCAGGTGGGGGAACTCGAAAGCTACATACCTATTGACTTTAACCCTGAGGCAGAAAACTACGCTGATGCAGCTATAGGCAGTATTAATGTTACTGCGTCTTATGGCGAGCAGTTTGGTGAAGGAGGTAATTACTGGATTGAAGGGTGGACCGAGGTCTACCTTGGAGATACCGTACGAAAATCCGGACGCACGACTGGAGTAACCACCGGCCAGGTGATTAACACTAACATCTCTGTCATAGTTGAGTACGGCGGCCACCCAACTCGTTTCGTGGACCAGATTGCAGTAGCTCAATCTAACTGGTCCTTCGCAGGGCCAGGTGATTCAGGCTCCGCGGTGGATAAAGATGGAGAGTTCGTGGGACTGGTTTTTGCTGGCTCCCCCACCTACTCGTTCATTAGCAAGGCAGAGCACATTATTGATGGGCTTGGTATCGCTGTTGAGCCTCTGGGGAATAGCCTAACCATCTCCAGCACCGAAGGCGGTTCGGTAACCACCCCCGGTGAGGGGATGTTTACCCGCGATGCCGATGAAGTGGTCGACATCGTCGCTGTGCCCGACCTACATTACCACTTTGTGGAATGGACTGGTGGTGAAGGTGCCATCGCCAATGTCGGCGCTAACACGACCACCATCACCATGTACGACTCCTATTCCATCACCGCCAACTTTGAACTGGACTATGGTTGGTATAGCCTCACCATCTCCAGCACCGAAGGCGGCGAAGTAAACACTCCTGATGAGGGGACTCATATCTATCCCGCTAGCACGAATGTCAGCCTTGCTGCTCAAGCTGATGTTGGCAACCACTACCACTTTGCGGAATGGACAGGCGATGTGAACACCATAGACAATGTTTACGCTGACGCGACCAACATCACCATGGACGACTCCTACTCCATCACCGCCAACTTCGAACTAGACTATGGTTGGTATAGCCTCACCATCTTCAGCACCGAAGGAGGCTCGGTAACCACCCCCGGTGAGGGGATTTCTGTCCATGCCGCTAACACGACGGCCGACCTGGTCGCTGAGCCTAACGTAGGCTACCCGTTTTTGAGGTGGACTGGCAATGTAAGCACCATCGCCGATGTTTATGCTGCCTCGACCAACATCACCATGTATGACTCCTACTCCATCACCGCCACTTTTAAGACGTCGCACCCCGAACCCATCATGGTGCTATTGACGGTATCCAGCACCATTGGCGGCTCGGTAACCACCCCCGGTGAGGGGACATTCTCGTATCCTCTGGGCACCCCGGCCAACCTTGTGGCTGAGGCAGTGAGTGGCTACCAGTTTTCCCACTGGTCGGGCGATGTGAACACCTTCGCCGATATCGACGCTGCCGAGACCACCATCATCATGAACGGCGACTATTCCATCACAGCCAATTTTGGTAGGCCTGGTTTTTTGCAGTGCTTCATCGCCACCGCAGCCTACGGCACCCCAATGGCCGAAGAAATACAGATTCTCCGTGAGTTCAGAGATAAATATCTGTTGACTAACCCGCTAGGACAAGCCTTGGTGAATTTCTATTACAAGGTCAGCCCACCAATGGCCGAGTTCATAACTGAGCATCCCAGCCTGAAGCCAATAGTGAGGGCCGGGCTGTTGCCCGCTGTGGCCATAAGCGCCGTAGCCGTCAACACTGCTCCAGTCGAGAAGATGGCCATAATAGGCTTGCTGGTGCTGGTTTCAGTGGCACTGGCTGTCTGGGCAACGAGGCGGCGAGGCAGAGGTTCACAGTATACCTGATGGCGGAATAAAACATCATTGCGAGGCTGACTTTAGTCAGCCGAAGCAATCCCAGAGGTTGCCACGCACCTTTCAGGTGCTCGCAATGACAAGAAGAGAAGGGCTCAGAATGACAGGAAGCGAAGGGCTTGTAATGACAAAAAGAGGCATGCCCTTTTAAGAAAATCCGTTTTTTGCTACAATTGTTCACCGCGCAATGGGTTACTATTTAGGCGTAGATATCGGCTCTGTTAATGCTAAGCTGACGATCATAGATGAGAACGGCAGGGTCGTTGAGTTTGATACCGAGAAGGTAATCTCCAGCCCCAGGGCCGCCGTCAGTTTACTTATCGCCAGACTGGGCGAGAGACGCAATCTGGAAGAGATTGTCGCTGCCGGCGTATCTGGCTCCGGAAGGGGAGTTATTCCCAAAGAGCTGGGTTGGACGGAATACAGCAGCTCACTGGCGATTGCCTCTGGGCTGCTCCACCGTTACCCCGACGTTAAAACTGTCATACAAATCGGCGGCCAGAGCACCCTGGTGGTAGAGCTGGAAGATGGCTTAAAGAAGCCGTGGAAGGTGGAATCCAATCCCCTCTGTGCTGCGGGCACGGGAAGGTTTCTGGAGCAACAGGCATACAGGATTGGCATCAGCATGGAGGACTTCGCCAGCCTGGCCCTGAAATGTAAAGGCACTCCCCCCAGGATAGCCGCCCGGTGTAGCGTCTTTGCCAAGACCGACCTCATCCACCTCCAACAGAAGGGGACCCCGCTGGATGCCATGCTCTATGCACTGTGCGAAAGCGTGGCCCGGATGGTCGCCTCCTTGAAGAAAGGAACTTTCCAGGAGCCGGTCTATTTTGTGGGTGGAGTTGCCGCCAATCTCGCCGTGGCCAAATCCCTCAATGGTATGATTTCTGCCAGGAACGGGCATCCCGTTGAGGTAATCATTCCCGAAGACTACCTCCACATGGAGTCCCTGGGTTCGGCATTACTGTCCATAGGGAAAACTTCCCAGGGCGTTATGCTGTCAGGAACGGATGCCAAGCAGCGCCATTTTGAAATGCCCAGGCTGGAAGTGGTCGCCGTTCAGGATGGTAAGGATAGTCAGAGGATAGAAGAACAATGCGTTGGCTACCTCGGTATTGATGTTGGCTCCACCAGCACCAAGGCTGTGATAATGGATGAATCGGGCACACGATTGCTGGGGAAGAACTACCTGATGACTGCGGGAAGGCCGGTTGAGGCTGTTAGGCAGGTCTTCAGGAACTTGCTTCGGGAGGGCGCCGACAAGGTCAAGATAGCTGGCGTCGGCGTTACCGGCTCGGGCAGATATCTGGTGGGTGGCTTCGCAGGGGCAGACCTGATTAAGAATGAGATAACGGCACAGACCAGAGCTGCCGCCGAGATGGACCCCGAAGCAGACATTATCGAGATTGGCGGACAGGACTCCAAGCTGGTCATCAAGAGAAACGGTGTTGTCGTGGACTATCACATGAACAAAGCCTGTGCCGCGGGGACAGGAAGCTTCATTGACGAGCTGGCCGAGATGCTCGGCGTTTCCGTGACCAACGGTGAGTTTGCTGATTTGGCATTTGCTGCCCCCCATACCATTGAGCTAGGGACGAGATGTGCTTCCTTTATGGGTCAGGCGGTGGCCTCGGCACAGCAGGAAGGCGTGCCCCTGGAAATAATCACGGCCAGTCTGGCCAACTCCATAGCCAAGAACTATCTCTCCAAGGTGCTGGAACACAGGAAACTGGGCGACAAGGTTATCCTCACTGGTGCGGTATTCTACAACAAAGCCGTAGTCTCTGCCTTTCACCAGCAGCTTGAAGGTAAAATATTGACTGTGCCTGAGCACAAAGAGGTCAGCGGCGCCATAGGTGCAGCCCTCCTGGCAAGAGAGGCCATGGTCGGCCAGGAATCGAAGTTCAAAGGCTTTCAGGAGGTCGTGGATAGAGAGTGTAAGCTTACTACATTCGTGTGCAAAGGGTGCGACAACAACTGCACCATTACCCGGATGGAGATGCCCGCTGAAGAGCCTAGCTATTATGGCAGCAGGTGCGACAAGTACGACGCCATAGCCAGCCATGCCAAGAAAGAGACCTTCTTCGATAAGCGGGAACAATTGCTCTTTCGAGAGTACAAGAAGGATTCCGGCACGGGGCCTTCGGTGGGCATTCCCAGAGGTCTCTTGGTATATGATTATGCTCCACTGCTCATCGGTTTTCTCAATGCCCTCGACGCCAGGGTTGTCCTTTCCAGCCAGACCAACAGCGCAATCGTGGACCAGGCCATTGAGTTAAGCTACACCGACAGTTGTTTTCCCATGAAGCTTCTCCATGGGCACGCGGCAATGCTTAAGGATGCGGATTACATCCTCTACCCCAGCGCCATTCGCCTGGGTAGAAAAGATGGGGATGAGAACCAAAAATACTCCTGTCCCTTAGTCCAGGCCTCCCCGTTCATAATTCGCCAGACGGTCAACCTGGGAGATCGGATACTGATACCCATACTTGACTTCAGTCAAGGCGATGCCGATGTGATAAAGAACCTCGCGGATGTCGCCGTGAAGATGGGGTTCAGTAGAAAGAAAGGCAAGGAAGCAGCCCTGGCTGGCATTGAATCTCAGCAGAGGTTCGAGGCTGACCAGGCAGCGCTGGGCAGGGAACTATTGGAGCAACTGCGCCAAAGCGACCAGTTGGGCGTGGTCCTCTTCGCCAGGTCTTATATGTCGCAGGATGCCGGGGCAAATCTGGGCATAGCGGAGAAGCTCGCTCAGCTTGGGGTGGTGCCTATACCACTGGACTTTTTGCCTCTGGAGTCGGTGAATGCCAAGGATTACTCCGACCGTCCTTACTGGTTCTATGAGAACAAATATATAGCCGGCGCTGCTATAACTGTCTCAGACCCGCAGCTTTATGGGTTGTGGCTGACAAACTTTGGATGCGGCCCGAACTCCTTCATAATCCACATTGTAGAGGATATCATGGGGGGCAAGCCTCTGGGGCAGTTGGAAATAGACGAGCATGCCGCTGAGGCTGGCATCGTTACCCGCCTCGAAGCCTTCGTCGACACCATTCAAGGATTTGCCAATTCTGCCGAGAAGCAGGAAGCGCCACATAAAGAAGATATCTATCGGAGAGCATTTCCACCCGTCATTGATATCAAGAAGACCTTTATTATTCCCAGGATGGCGCCGCACATTGAGCTTGTAGGTGCGCTTCTAGAGGGCAGCGGCTTCAGAGCCGTTGTGCTTCCTGAGGCTAATGAACGCAATCTATTCTATGCCGATAAGGTAACATCCGGTGTGGAATGTTTGCCCTATCGGGTAACCTTGGGCGACTTTCTGAGGTTCTATTACGAAAACGGCACTGACTTGAAAAACGTCGAAGCAGTTATGGCCGGGGCATACGGTCCCTGCCGCTTTGGGAAATATGCCCTGGAACAAATCAAGATACTTAGGGAGGTGGGCATTGACCTTCCTATACGGACCACTATATCGAACAATGCTTATCGAGATACAGAAATTAGTGCGAGTTTTGCCCGCCTCGCCTGGAAGGGCTGCGTGGCTATTGACTATCTTCAGAGGTTGCTCTGGCGCACTCGCCCTTATGAAAAGCGGCCAGGCTCGGCAGATGAACTGTTCGACGGATATCTCGGGAAAATTGTCGGTCGCGTCCGTAAAAAGGAAAGGTTCGATGATGTCATGCGCCAAGCAACTTCTGATTTCAAGTCTCTCATTGACCCTGAACTGCCCCGCAGGCCTCTGGTGGGCATTAATGGCGAAATCTTTCTGCGCTCCAACAGATTTAGCAACCAGGATCTGGTCGGGGAGTGCGAAAAGGCTGGGCTGGAGGTCGTCGTTTCTTCCATAGGAGAATGGATGAAATATATCATGTACCGCCACGTTGAGGATGCTGTCACAGACCGCAAATTCCTGAAGGCACTGATTAGCTACGTGATAAAGCGTGTCTGGGAGCATGACGAGCACATGGTGGTCAAACATTTCCAGGACCTGGTTGATGTGAGAGAGCCCTCAACGGAAGAGGTACTGAGATGGACAAGCCCTTGGCTTTCCCCGAAATGCGGAAGTGAGGCAGTTCTCAGTGTGGGTAGTGGAGTTGAATGGATGGAGAATCCTAAGTTTGCTGGTGTGATATCGATAATGCCCCATGGCTGTATGCCCGGTGGAATTGTGGCTGCGATGTCAGAGAAATTCAGTACCTTGTATCGCAAGCCCTGGATTAACCTCACCTATGACGGCTTTGTGGAAAGCACCAACCTTACGAGAATCAATAATTTTGCTGAGATCATCAGGTTTTGCAGCCAGGAAGGGAAGGAGGGCGCTTAATAGTTGCCTGATAACCCTATAACACATTACTTGACTTGAATTGAATGCATATTTATCCTTTTCAGAGCTCGGTTTAACCCCCTTCACAATAGTAATAACAGAGTTATATTTTTAAGTTTTTCGGTTAGATTTTTTGTGACTTAAATCGCAGGGTGTTTTAATCTTTTGAAAATGATATACTAAAGGGACTATGGCTCAATCTTATGTTCGCCTATTATTACGGGGTGTCGTGGAGCCTTTGTTGCTCTTTATTATAGGCGAATTACCCATACATGGCTATGAGATTGCCAGAGAACTGGAGCGGAGGAGCGAAGGCTACTTTGATCTTACGGCAAGCACCCTTTACTCCGCATTACGCCGTTTGGAGAGCAGAGGACTTGTGTCAAGCTCGTGGCAGTACATTGCTAAGCAAAAGCGCCGATGTTATGAGTTGACGGAGAAAGGTCGTCAGATTCTGGCTGAAGAATTAGCTCAATGGGAAAAGTTTCTTGGTGCTACCGACAGAGTTATAGACAGCCAGTGAAGTGGAAATTCAAATCTTAGGGGCCCATTTAGCTGAGCTAAAAGGGGCGCGGTTAACTTCTCTATTAATTGATGATGCTTTGGTTGTAGATGCTGGTGGACTTACCTCTGCCCTTTCTCTGCCCGAACAGAAAAAGATAAAAACCGTTTTGCTTACCCACCACCACTTCGACCATACTCGAGATCTAGTTACTCTGGCTGCTAACGCCGGTTACTACTGGCAAGGGCAACTGGTAGTTTACGCCCTGCGCTACACGCTTGATATTGTCACTACCTGTCTTCTTGATGGCAAGATATATGCCAATTTTCTCGAATATCCCAGTAAAGAGAAACCGACTCTCATACTCGAGGCCATTGAACCTTATAGCAGAAAAACCATTGCTGGTTATGATGTTTTAGCAGTGCCGGTAAAACATTCCGTACCTGCTGTTGGCTATCAAATCACCTCTTCGGATGATAAAAGCTTGTTTTACACTGGCGATACCACAGTGGGAATATCTGATTGCTGGCAGCATATTTCCCCCCAGTTGCTTATTGCTGAAGTTGCCGGACCTAATAAGTATGAAGATTGGCTCAAGAAAGCTGGTCATCTTTGTGCACGGCTTTTAAAAGAGGAGCTCATGCAGTTTCGCCAACTTAAAGGGTATTTACCTCGCGTCATCGTTATCCATATCGGGAATCCTTTTGAGCAGGAGATTAAAGAAGAAGTGGCCCAGGTGGCTCAGGAACTAGAAGCAGATATAAGTCTGGGCTATGAAGACATGAAAATCACCTTGTAATCGCCACTCGTAGGAGCTACTGCTATTCTTTATCTACTGGCAATTATTTACGGCGTTGCGACTGAAGGCTGGCGCCATGGCAAGAGTTGCTATGGCGCCAGCAGTTTTCTTCAGCCTACCTTGGGCAGTTCAAGTTGAGCCTTCCTTACTTCTTCCTCAGGATAGGCATAATCCTGAAGTTTACCAGATAGGTAGGCATCATAGGCAGCCAGGTCAAAGTGTCCGTGTCCGCTGTGAGCTATCAAGATGGTCTTTGATTTACCTTCCTCCTTACACTTGATAGCCTCCTCAATAGCTACTCTGACATTATGGCATGGCTCCGGACCGCTGATAATCCCCTCGGTGCGGGCAAACTGTACTCCTCCCGCAAAGGCGGCAGTTTGAGGCACAGCTACAGCTTCAACCAAGCCCAGCCTGTGGAGGTGACATATGGTAGGTGCCATGCCATGATAGCGCAGTCCGCCGGCATGAATTGGTGGCGGCACAAAGCCATGCCCCAGGGTATACATTTTGATTAGGGGCGTCATCCCGACCATGTCACCAAAATCATAGGCATAAAGTCCTTTGGTCACACTAGGGCAGCTTTCCGGCTCACAACAGATGATGCGCATGTCTGGCTTCTTACCGCTAATCTTATCTCGAATCCAGGGGAAGAATTGCCCGGCGAAGTTTGAGCCACCGCCGATGTTGCCGACGATAATATCAGGGTAAGCGTCTGCCATCTCCATTTGCTTCCGGCATTCCTCCCCTATGATGGTCTGATGAAGCAGGACATGGTTAAGCACGCTGCCGATCGAATATCTATAGTCTGGACGGTTTGCCATATACTCTATTGCCTCGCTAATAGCCAGACCTAGACTACCAGGACAATCAGGCCATTTTTCCAGCATAGCTTGCCCTGACTTGGTCTCTGTACTGGGGCTGGGGACACAGTTGCCTCCCCAGGTCTCCATGGCGATGCGGCGATAGGGCTTCTGGTCATAACTAATCCTGACCATAAACACCTTGATCTCCAGACCAAGGAATGCCCCCGCCAAACTCAGGGCGCTGCCCCATTGCCCGGCACCGGTCTCAGTACTTAAGCCCTTGAGTCCTTGTTTCTTGGCATAGTATGCCTGGGCCGTCGCGGTGTTAGGTTTGTGGCTCCCCGCCTGGCTTGTCCCTTCATACTTATAGAAGATTTTGGCCGGCGTATCCAGAGCCTTTTCCAGCCGATGTGCTCGATACAACATCGTTGGTCTCCAGGTGCGATAAATCGCCTGCAGTTCCTCAGGGATTTCAATCCAGCGGTCTTTCCTGTTGAGTTCCTGCTCGGCACAAGCCCTGGAAAATAGGCCGGCTGCATCATCTACAGTTGCCGGCTTTCCCGTTCCTGGATGCAGCACGTGTGGCATATCCCCGGGCATATCGGCCATAATGTTGTACCAATGAGTGGGCATATCCTTTTGGTCGAGAAAATAAATTCCTTTCTCCATTTTGTTCTCCTTTCTTTTGCGATTGGCTACATTTAAGAGTAAGTTAGCTTGCTACATATCAACCTCCTTTTACAAGAGAGCATCCCTCAGGCCTTTAATAAACGAGCAGAGATTCTTGAGCGAGTTATCCTCCTTAATTAACTGTATGATACGGCTGCCCACGATGACGCCGTCAGCTACCTTGGCTATTCTTCGGGCTTGCTCGGCGGTGGAGACTCCAAAGCCAACGCAAAGAGGCTTTTCAGTCTTTTCTCTCACTCTGGCTACGAAGCCTTCCAGTTCCTCGGGGAGTTTATCCCTGGCGCCAGTGACGCCGGTCAGGGAAACTAAGTAGATAAAGCCGCTTGACCTGCTGGTCACTAGCCTGACGCGTTCTTCAGTGCTAGCCGGGCTGAGAAGATAAATAAGGTCGAGCCCGTGCCTTTTGGTTGATTTTTCCAGGCCCTGTCCTTCCTCGGGTGGGAGGTCAGGTATAATCAACCCATCAATGCCTACCTCGGCGCACTTCGAGCAGAATTGCTCCAGCCCGAACTTCAGCACGGGGTTGTAGTAAGTCATAAACACCAGAGGAATTTCCACTTGCCGTCTTAGCTCCTGAGCCACCTCAAAGCAGAGCTTGGGGGTAACTCCTTGCCTGAGCGATTGATAGCTTGCTAGCTGGATGGCGGCACCGTCAGCCAGGGGGTCGGAGAAGGGGATGCCTAGCTCGATGATATCGCATCCACTGCTGGCGAGAAGAGGTACTACTTTCAAGGTTGTTTCAACACTGGGATAACCTACTGTGATGTAGGGAATGAGAGCAGTGTGATTTGCTCTGGCAAAAACTGAGGCAATGCGGCTCAAAGCTTCACCCCCAATGCCTTGACTACAATGTCCATATCCTTATCGCCATGCCCACTCAAGTTGACTACAATAATTTGTTCCTTATTCAGGGAGCCTGCCATTTTGGCGGCATAGGATATGGCGTGGGCTGGCTCAAGGGCCGGAATAATGCCTTCGGTCCGGCAGAGAAGCTGGAAGGCCTCCAGCGTATCCTTATCATCCACTGCGACATAGGTGGCACGTCCAATACTCTTGTAGTAACTATGTTCAGGCCCTACGCCAGGATAATCCAGCCCGGCAGAAATGCTGTGTGTCCCTAGAATCTGCCCGGCATCGTCCTGAAGGACATAGGATTTCGTCCCATGCAAAACCCCTACTGTACCGGCAACCAGGGAGGCAGCGTGTTTCCCTGTCCTGATTCCTCTTCCTGCCGCTTCTACTCCGATAAACTTGACGTCTTTATCGTTCACAAAGGGGTGGAAAATCCCGATAGCATTGCTCCCTCCGCCCACACAGGCGATGACATAGTCGGGCAAACGACTGCACTTAGCTAAAATCTGCTCCCTGGTTTCTTTGCCTATGATCGATTGAAAATCGCGCACCATTACCGGATAGGGATGAGGACCTACTACCGAGCCCAGAAGGTAATAGGTATCTCTAACGTTAGTTACCCAATCTCTAATAGCTTCATTGATGGCGTCTTTCAATGTTCTGGTACCTGAGGAAACAGGGCGCACTTCTGCACCTAGCAGCTTCATACGGAAGACGTTAATCGCTTGACGCTGCACGTCTTCTTCACCCATATAGACAATACAATCCAGCCCCAATTTGGCACATATGGTGGCAGCAGCTACCCCATGTTGGCCAGCGCCAGTCTCAGCAATAATCCTTTGTTTTTTCATCCTCCTGGCGAGGAGACCTTGCCCCAGAGCATTGTTTATCTTGTGGGCTCCAGTATGAAGGAGGTCCTCCCTTTTGAGGAAGATTTGCGCACCTCCGCAATGCCTGGTGAGCCTTTCAGCGAAATAAAGTGGTGTTGGTCTTCCCGAATAGTCACGAGACAAGGAATCGAATTCAGCCCAGAAGAACGAATCACGCTTCGCCTCTTTGTAAGCTGTTTCCAGTTCGTCTAAAGCCGGCATAAGAGTTTCGGGCACGAACTTGCCGCCAAACTGCTCGAAATAACCGTGCGAATCAGGTAGCTGCTTGTCTTTTTTCATCAACTTTCCTTACTTCTTTGATGAATGTTCTTATTTTGGCTATGTCCTTGACCCCTCCAGTCTCTACCCCAGAGGAGACATCCACTCCCCAGGGTCTTACTGTCTCGATTAGCTTAGCTACATTCTTCGGGTCGAGTCCACCGGCAATAATGACCGGAAACTTTTTAGCTACTCGCTGAGCTAAGTGCCAGTTGAATCTTTCTCCTGTCCCGCCATATTTGCCTTCAACTTGGGAGTCAAGAAGGGTGATAAATCTTTGTGGGGGAAGCAATTTGCCTCCAGTGGATAACTCAGCATAGAGCTCCTCGGGGGATTGCTGGTCTATTCGAATTGCCTTGATAACCGGTCTAACAACCTCGCGGCAATATTCCCAGGATTCATCGCCACTTAGCTGGACCCAATCTAGAGCACAGAAATCGGTGAGCTCATTTACCTGAGAACTCGGGGCATTGACAAAGACGCCGACCACTTTTGTGATATCGCTGCTTTTCTTGACAGCACTGGCTATCTCACGTGCCTTGGCAGGACTTACCTGTCGTTTACTGGGAGCGAGGACTAACCCGATGAAATCAGCACCAGCCTCAACCGCTGCTAGAGCATGGTTCTTATCTCGAATCCCGCAAATCTTGACACGTGTAGATGATGAAAATTCCTTCATCTTAGCAACTCCTTCATCTTAACCAGGACATCACCGGCGGTAACCAGAGCCTCGCCAACAAGTACAGCATCGACTCCCCATTTCCCGAGCTTTTCAATATCCTTCCGGCTTTTAATGCCGCTCTCGCTAACTACAATTCGTTTTTGGGGAATGAGAGGCCGCAATCGGTGGGTTGTATCTATATCCACGGTAAAGGTATCGAGGTCTCGATTATTAATTCCGATGATTTCCGCTTCACTGAGAACTGCCTTTTCCGCCTCGCCTTCATTGTGCACTTCGACCAGGCATCTTAAACCAAGGCTGTGACTCAGCGAGACGAGTTCCTTAAGCTGTTCCTGGCTTAGGATGGCTACTATCAACAATAAAGCATCAGCGCCATAGGCCCGAGACTCATATACCTGATAAGGGTCGAAGATGAAGTCCTTTCTCAGCAATGGAAGCCCAACCACTTCTTTGATTGCTGCTAGGTACTCAATGCTACCCATAAAATAGTTTGCCTCAGTGAGCACTGAAATGGCGGCAGCGCCACCTTCGGCATAAGTCTGGGCTAATTCGATGGGGTTGAAGTTGGGACTTAGCATCCCCCGTGATGGTGAGGCTTGCTTCACCTCGGCAATCAGTCGAATGTGGTCGCCCTTGAGAGCCGGGGCGAGGTCAAGCGGCGGCTTCTGCCGGGCAATGCGCTCTTGCAAATAAGTTATGGTAGCTACCTTCTTTCTTTGCTCAACCTCTCCCCTTTTTTGGGCGATAATTTTATCCAACATTTTCCTTTCCCAGTTTCCAGCAATCAGTTACCCACTAAACGCCGAATGCTGGCTATTTTTTATTCAGGCTCTGGCTGAGCTTGATTAGCTCGTCGAGTTTAGCCAGAGCCTGTCCACTGTCGAGCGTCTTCTCAGCAACGCAGGCACCTTCCTTGAGGTCTGATGCTTGGTTGCCAGCCACCAGCGCGGCAGCGGCATTCATGATAACTATGTTCCGCCTAGCTCCCACCTCTCCGCTTAATATGCCGCGCAGTATCTTAGCATTTTGCCGGACTGTTCCTCCCTTAATTTGGGTCATGCTTGCCTTCATAAACCCCAAATCATCAGGAGAAACTTCATAAGGTGGCAATACCCTATGTTGATTGACATCCCACACCAGAGATTTCCTACTGATGGAGATTTCATCCATGCCATCTATGCCATGTACCACCAGGGAATGCTCTGTGCCCAGGCGGTGGAGAACGAAGGCAATCTTCTCTCCCAGTTCCTTAGAGGGAACACCGATGACCTGAAACTTGGCTTTGGCAGGGTTAGTAAGGGGGCCGAGAATATTAAACACAGTACGAATTCCGATTTCGCGTCGGGGGGCAGTGGCATATTTCATCGCCGGGTGGAAGACGGGAGCAAACATAAAACCGATGCCCGCTGTCTCCAGACATTGAGCGACAGCCTCAGCTCCAAGCTCAATCCTCACCCCCAGCGCCTCCAGGACATCGGCGCTGCCGCAGTGGCTGGACATTGCCCGGTTGCCATGCTTGGCCACTTTGAGTCCTGCACCAGCGACAATGAAGGCGGCGGTTGTGGAGATATTAAAGCTGGAAGAGCCATCGCCCCCTGTCCCACAGGTATCTACCACTGGTGGGGTGACCTGGACAAGTTTTGCCTTAGCCTGCATGACGCTGGCTAAGCCAGCAATTTCGTCCACAGTCTCACCTTTAATGCGCAGGGCGGTGACGAAAGCGGCAAACTGGGCTGGCGTGGCCTCGCCAATCATTATCTCCTCCATTACGGCTGCCGCCTGCTCAAAGGTCAGCGAGCGACCGTTGACCACAGTTTCAATGGCTTCCTTAATCATCGCTGTACTCCTTGTTTTAGAAAATTCTTCAACAAACCTTCCCCACGTCGGTCATAATTAATTCAGGACGAAACTGAGCGCATAAAAGCATACTGGTCAGCCTCTGCCTGGTCAATAGCGGAGAGCAATGCCTGGGCCTTTGCCAGGCTTTCCTGGTATTCGCGCTCAGGGATGCTATCGGCGACGATGCCAGCACCCGCCTGGATATAAGCAATGTTATTTTTAATAACAATGGTACGTATGGTGATGGCGGTATCCAGGTTGCCCGAGAAGTCGAAATATCCTACTGCGCCGGCATAGGGCCCCCTTTTTTCTCTTTCCAGTTCGGCAATGATTTCCATAGCCCGAATTTTGGGAGCGCCGGAAACAGTACCGGCGGGAAAGCAGGAGCGGAGAGCATCAAACTGGGAAAGTCCAGCCCTGAGCCTGCCCTGAACATGTGATACCAAATGCATAACATGCGAATAGCGTTCTATATCCATAAGCTGAGTTACCTCGACTGTGCCCGGCTCGCTAATTCTCCCGATGTCATTACGCCCCAGGTCAACGAGCATGATATGCTCAGCACGCTCCTTCTCATCGCTCTTGAGTTCCTCTTCCAAAGCCAGGTCTTCAGTGATATCCCTACCCCGAGGGCGAGTGCCGGCGATGGGGTGATTAGATACTATGCCATCCTCGACTCGCACCAGAAGCTCGGGGGAAGCTCCGACAATATAGAAATCACCTAAATGGAGGTAGTACATGTAGGGGGAAGGGTTAACAGAGCGCAATGCCCGATATATGGCGAAGGGACTGGCATAAGTAGGTCTTGCCAACCGCTGTGATAAGACAGCCTGAATTATATCGCCGGCATAGATATATTCCTTGGCTTGAGAAACTATAGCCTCGAACTCTGCCAGGGAAAAATTTGATGACACTTCAGACTTATCTGGTGGCGCATTCTCAAGAGTCTTAGAATTCATCGGCTGTTCCAACCTGTTCACCAGGTCGTCGATTTTACAAGTTGCCTCCCGATACGCTGTGTCAACATCCCCATCTAAGTGAACGTGAGAGACAACCTTGATTTTGTGGGTAACATGGTCGAAAACAAGCAAGGTGTCTGCCAGCATCAACACAGACTCGGGGAGTCCTTGAGGGTCCTGGTCGGGGCAGGGCAGTCTCTCAAAGTAGCGGGCAACCTCGTAGCTCAAGTAGCCAACCATGCCACCGTGGAATCGGGGAAGGTCGGCAATGGACACGGGACGAAGTCGAGCGAACTCCTTTTCCACCCGATTCAATGGGTCAACGGAATTCTCATTTTCTGTCCTTAAGACAAGAGAGGGCTCGGTGCCAATGAAGCTATAGCGAGCCAATCGCTCACCACCCTCAACGCTTTCTAGAAGGAAGGAGTAATTGCCTCGGGCTATCTTAAGGTAAGCGGATACTGGCGTCTCTAGGTCAGCCTGAATGTCACGGCAAACTGGTACCAAATTGCCATACTTCTTCAGTTGGCGAACCTCTTCCAGTGTTGGATAATACATATCACCTCACAATAAAAAAACCTCTCGCCAAGGGGCGAGAGGTTTAACCTTCGCGGTGCCACCCTTTTTTCGGCCTTTTCGGCCATCTCTTTTTAGGTACAGCCCAATTTAGCTATACCATGGACTGTGATAACGCTGCCCCTGCGACAAAGCCTACTAGGTGTTAACCTTTCGGTTTGCGGCTCCCAGGTCCATTCCAGCCTCGCGCAAGTATCGGCTCACACCTTACCCGACTCTCTGAACTCCGCCTTAAGCTGTACTAGTCCTGTTCTCAGCCTTTTCCTATATTTAATTATTTAAAATATAAACCTTGCCCTTTAGTTTGTCAACAGCGTGATTTAAATAGGGCCTAATTTGCTAAATTTTGCAAGTAAAAAGTGGGCCATTGTGGACTCGAACCACAGACCCCGGTTTTATCAGGACTGCGACGTCCGTCGTTGAACGATTGCTTCAAGCTAGCCATCACCGCAAAGGCAGGGACGTGGGGTTTTGCATTTGTTAGTATAAAAATCTGCGACGTCGTCAACGCGTCAATTTTTGCGCCTTAGCCATCAACGGTGTCATTTTGGCAGCGCTCGCTTGAAGACAAACAGTATGCCTGTCGTGCCACCAAGTCCGGCAGCAGAACCGAAGCATGACACAAGTTCCCAGCCCTCTGTGATAGGCACCGGCTGCCGACCGGAGTGAGGTGAATAAAATTAACGAGATGGTGGGCTACTGTGTTCAATACACAGAACTTTTCACTAACTTTCAGGGTTAACGGAAAGCCATAGTTGACGTATAACAAAAAATATAATCTATCTTCTTAGGTAAATTTACTCTTTTTTCTTATAGTCATCCTCCATTTATTGATTTATACTAAGTTCATCCATGTCGCCAATATTACTGATAATTGGAGGCGTTAAATATGATTATTGATATTAATATGCATGCACTTCCGGAGAATCTTTTCCAAGATGAGGCTGTTTTGGAGGAACACAGGGCCAGCATAATGAATGCTATTCGGGAAACCATGGGGCAACTGTCGGATGAAGACTTGAAAGATTTATCTGATACATTGAGAAAACTTCAGGATACATTGTCAAAATTACACTAGGGTACACTGGCTGGCACTTCAATAACTTTACAAGTGTGTGCGGTTTAGCTCTATGAATAATAGGCAAGAAAACGTACTCAACGACGACCGAATCGGTCAGTTGTTGTTGAAACTATCCCTGCCTGCATTTATGGGCATGTTTGTCATGACTCTCTACAACGTGGTTGATACGATTTTTATCGGACACTACGTTGGTCCCCTCGGCATTGCCGGGCTTTCTATAGTTTTCCCCATTCAAATGCTGACAATGGGGATTGGGCAGATGACGGGGATGGGTGGCGCATCGCTGATCTCCAGATTAATTGGAGCCCATAATACCCCCAGAGCAGAACATGCCCTGGGGAACGCTCTAACCTTTACCCTCATACCCTCCGCTGTACTAATGATAGCTGGTTTGTCAAATCCCGACTTATGGCTCAGGCTCATGGGTGCATCGGAGACTATTCTCCCTTACGCCCGGGACTACATGACAATTATTCTTACCGGTGTGTTTTTTCGAACCTTTGCCATGTCACAAAACTTTCTGATAAGAGCTACGGGAAATGCCCGTGTTCCTATGACTGGAATGATTATTGCTGCCGGTTTGAACATAGTACTTGACGCGATATTCATCATACCGCTGGATATGGGGGTGAAAGGAGCAGCACTGGCGACTGTGATAGCTCAGCTATTCACCGCCCTGTACTTTCTAAGGTATTACTTGTCCGGTAAGAGTTTCTTGAAAATCCATTTCCATAACATGATTATTAAATGGGATATACTGAAAGCCATTCTTGCCATAGGCATTTCCGCATTTGCCAGGACAGGAGCCCAAAGTTTATCCGTAGTTTTTGTCAATAGAACACTGGTCACTTTCGGCGGCGATTTAGCTATCTCTAGCTTTGGCCTTATTCAGCGCATAATGATGTTTGCCTTGATGCCAGGTATAGTCATCGGTCAGGGTATGCAGCCTATTCTAGGTTTCAATTACGGTGCAAGGCGCTATGATAGAGCATTAAAAGTCATAAAGATAGCTGTTATTGCCGCAACAAGCTATAGCATCATTGCATTCTTCGCTCTCTATTTCGCTCCGGAGTTGTTTATTCGTGTTTTCACTACTGATAGTGAACTTATTGTTTTGGCCGCTCACGCCGCCAGGCGTATCTTCTTTGCAGCGTATTTGGTAGGCTTTGTCATGGTCGGCTCTACGGTATTCCAGGCGATGGGTAAAGCTCCTCAGGCGTTCGTTGCAGCAATAGCTAGGCCGCTTCTGTTCTTGCTTCCTTTGGTGTTCATATTGCCAAACTACTGGCAACTTGACGGCGTATGGCTGGCATTTCCGATTACAGATGCTCTTACCTCCATACTAGTTCTTGTTCTTCTCATCCCTCAGATAAAGATGTTTCGCAGGAATTAAATGAGGCAAGTTTAATCGGGATTTAACCCGCCAGAAAATCATTCCAAGTGAAATCTTAGAGGCTAATCTCACTACGGACAATAGTAGAAATGTTCTGTTGAGTTGCCAAAGCGTGAGATATACCTTGCACAGAACTTTTTCACTAACTTTCGGGGTTAATGGAAAGCCATAGTTGACGTATAACAAAAAATATAATCTATCTTCTCAGGTGAATTTCCCTTTTTTTCTTATAGCCATCCTCCATTTATTGATTTATACTAAGTTCATCCATGTCGCCAATATTACTGATAATTGGAGGTGTTAAATATGATTATTGATATTAATATGCATGCACTTCCGGAGAATCTTTTCCAAGATGAGGCTGTTTTGGAGTTATTCCTGCGAATAGCGCCCCAGGCTTATGGTGAATTTGCCAGATTAATCACTGTACCGGGGACTGATAAGAAGCAAATCGTGATCGAAAAACCTAGGGGTTATGAAAATCTGAATTTCAGCCAGAATGCCGTAGATGTCAAAGCTCGTTTGGAAATTATGGGAAAAGCTGGCCTGGATAAAGCAATATTAAGAACGCCTTGCTGGCAGGAATGGCTGACTCTAGAGATGTGCCATCAGGTTAATGATAGTATGGCTAAAGCTGTGAACCAGCATCCAGATAAATTCCTGGCTCTGGCCACCATCCCTCCCTGGGGCGATAAAGGCTGTCTCCAGGAATTGGAAAGATGTCTGGATAAATTAGGTTTCGTTGGGGTCGAACTAGCAGCCCATTACGGAAATCTCTATTTAGATGACCCCCTCTTCAGACCTTACTTTAGGAAACTCAATGAACTCAATGTGCCGGTGGTAGTTCATCATACTCCCTTACCTGTAGAGTATCATACCCTTTATGAGTACAATAATCTTCGCCGTTCCATCGGGCGCTGTATAGACCAGATGATAGCGGTAAGCCGCGAGCTTTTCAGCGACCTTTTCGAAGAATGTCCCAATTTGAAGGTTATTCATACCATGTTGGGAGGCGGTATTTTTGCCTTTACGGAACAGGTCCTTCCACGGAAATCCAAAGAAAGAGAAGAGATCGAAAGATTTAACCCCCAAGTCACTAAATACAAAAATTTCTTCCATAACAATTTGTATTTTGATATTACCACCCCGTTGGCCTGGAGCAAATCTCAGCTTGAGTGTGCGGTTAAAGAGTTTGGAGCTGACCATATCCTTTATGGCAGCAGTTACCCGGTTAGGTTGGATTGGGTACTAAATGGGGTAGAATACATTAAAAGCCTGGATATATCAGAAGAAGAGAAAGAGCAGATTTTCTGTGGTAATGCCAAAAAACTCTTTGGTATCAAATAGAGTTCTGTCTATTGAACCCGATGACTTCTTGAGGCTAGAATGGTGGGCCATTGTGGACTCGAACCACAGACCCCGGTCTTATCAGGACCGTGCTCTAACCAACTGAGCTAATGGCCCTTGGCGGTTAAAATATAGCTTATGTGGAAAGCGACTGTCAAGCTAACTAAACCATGGACAGGAATATTCCAGCAACCACTGAGGTAGCGATGGCACCTGCCATGTTAGGCCCCATGGCATGCATCAACAAGAAGTTTCTGGGGTTCGCCTTTTGCCCCTGTACCTGAGCTACCCTGGCTGCCATGGGAATCGCGGAGACACCTGCTGCACCAATCAACGGATTTATCTTCTCTTTTAAGAATAAATTGGCTATTTTCGCTCCCCAGATGCCACCGGCAGTACCAAAGGCAAAGGCTACTACAGCCAGACCAATAATTATCAAAGTCTTGGGATTCAAGAATACCACCGCAGGCATCAGTGCCCCAACGGTCAGCCCTAACGAAAATGTTAGTACATCTACGAATACGCCACCTGCTGATGCTGCTAACCTATCAGTAACGCCGGTAACAGAAAGTAAATTGCCAAACATGAGCATGCCGATAAGAGGTGCTGAGGCAGGGACAAGTAAAGCAGCCACCACGAAGACGGCTATGGGGAATATGACCTTCTCTAACCTGGAAACCTCTCGTATCTGGGGCTTCATATATATTTGCCGCTCCTTTTTCGTGGTAAGCAATCTTATTATTGGTGGCTGGAGTATGGGTACCAGCGCCATGTAAGAATAAGCTACCAGTGTAATAGGGCCCAGCAACTGGGGCGCCTTAGCTACGGTAAGGTAAACCGTAGGAGGACCATCGGAGCCCCCGATAATACCAACACAGATGGCTTCGTTGATGGTGAACCATCCTGTAAGGTAAGCAATAAGGAATACAACGAAAACTCCTAGCTGTGCTGTAGCCCCAAACATAAAAGACGAGGGGCGAGCTATAGCTGGAGAAAAATCTGACATGGCACCAATTCCTAGGAAGATAAGTAAGGGAATTATTTCACTCTCTAACCCATACTGGTATAGCAAGTTTAAGATTCCTATTTTCCCTTCGGCTATCTCTTTCAGTCCGCCTGATGCTGGCAGTGGGACAGCCCCGGGCTCTGCCGGGGCATAGACCATTAATCCAGAAAAAGGTATATTAACCATCATGATGCCTATACCTATGGGCACTAATAAAATGGGCTCCATTTTTCGGGCCACGCCAAGATAGATGAGCCCACCCCCAATGAAGAGCATCAAGAGGTTGCCCCAGGTTAATCCGCCAAAAGCCATTTCGTATAAGCCAAACATCTTAGTTCACCTCTTATCTTTTGAGGCTCTTCTTCGTACCACAAGCCCTATTATCCAGATTATAATACATAGAATCGCCAGGATGAGGAGGGTAGATCCAAAACCACCGCCAGCGATTTTTGCGATTAATCCCCAGTCCATTATCTTAGCGTCATTCCCTTTCCTGCCAGACAAGAGCCGCGGCATGCTTTATGACTTCGTAACTAAAACCGCGGTAAGCAAGGTAACTTGATAGGCGTCGGTAAAAGTCTGGATAATCTAAATGGGCAAGGGCCGGCATCCGGCTAGAGCCTAGCTTATAAGCAATCTCTTCGTCATCTATGTCCTTGGTCACTTGTTCGATGATTTCTGCGGCTACTTTTTTATCTCTTAATTCCTTTTTTATCAATCTTTTGCTCTTGGGCCTGAATGATAAGCGGTTATCCTTCCAGAATTGGGCGAAGGTAAGATCATCGCTCAAGTTTTGCTCCCTGAGTTTGGCAATTGTTTTCTCTGCCACTCCATTAGCAAAACCGCGCCGGTGAAGCCAATGCCTGATTTCCCCTTCGCTGCGCGGGCGATAACTGAGATAATGGTAAGCTGCATTGAGGCAGTCCTGCAAGGAATTACTATCTGTCAACTGGCTCCTCCTGAATTACATCAATCTTCTTGCGATAAGGTTTCTGAACCTTTTCCGAGAGAGATGCTGGGAATAGCTGTTGAAGCTCTTATTGTGCTTTCTAATTGTGAAGCTAGTTCAGAGTGCTGCCTCAGGTAATCCTTGGCATTTTCCCTGCCCTGCCCCAACTTCGTATCACCGTAAGTAAAGAAGGCACCAGCTTTCTTTATCACACCTGTTGCCACCCCAAGGTCAACCAGATTTCCCTCCTTGCTTATCCCGTGATTAAACATAATATCAAATTCAGCGCTGCGGAAGGGGGGAGCTACCTTATTCTTAACCACCCTGGCTCTTACCCTTGTGCCTACCATTTCTGTGCCCTGCTTGATGGATTCACCCCGCCTCAAATCTATTCTAACCGAACTATAGAACTTAAGCGCCCTTCCCCCGGGAGTTACCTCCGGATTACCGAAAACAATGCCCACCTTTTCTCGCAACTGGTTAATAAAAATAACCGCTGTTTTAGACTTACTGATAGCAGCGCTCAATTTTCTCAGTGCCTGGGACATCAATCGTGCCTGCAAACCAACATGGGCATCGCCCATCTCGCCTTCTATCTCAGCTCTGGGCGCCAGGGCGGCTACACTGTCGATGACTATTACATCTACAGCACCGCTTCTCACCAGAGTTTCAGTAATTTCCAGAGCTTGCTCGCCGGTGTCAGGTTGGGAGATAAGTAAATCGCGCAGGTTGACACCGCAGTTAGCGGCATATCTAGGGTCAAGGGCATGCTCAACATCAATATATGCAGCAATACCGCCAGTTTTTTGAGTTTCAGCGATTATATGCTGGGCGAGTGTAGTTTTACCTGAAGCCTCAGAACCAAATATCTCGGTAACTCGCCCTTTAGGTATGCCACCTATTCCTAAAGCCAGATCAAGAGCCAGTGCCCCGGTGGGAATGGCATCTCCAGCTACTCTAGCTGGAGCTTCGCCTAACTTCATAATCGAACCTTTGCCATATTGCCTCTCGATTTGCTCAATAGCCAATTCGACTGCCTTCTCTTTTTCAGTAGCCATTGTTGAAGCATTATATCATGGCACTATAACCCAATCAAAGGGAAAATAATGCCAGATCTATGCTTTTTAGCGTGAAAATTTGCCCGAGTTTACCACTGTCGCTACAAAGCGAGACTGGAGACGTGTTCAGGCTGTTGACTGCAGGGGGCAACTACTTATAGCCCAGGAGCTCCTCCAAGCTTTTAGCCTGTTCCACGTGATAAGGGCCCACTCTAGTGCGGCGGACTTCCACTACAGTAGCGCCCACCCCGAGTTTCTCTCCGATATCATGAGCAAGGCTTCTAACGTAAAATCCCGAAGACACCTCGCAAGTAAAAGTGAAATAGGGAAACTGGAACTCCTTGAGCTCTAAGGAATAAATGCTTACCTTTTTGGGTGGTATCTCTACGCTGATACCCTTTCTGGCTAGTTGGTAAGCTTTTTGACCTGCCATTTTTTTAGCTGAAAACGATGGAGGGGTCTGCCAAATATCACCATAAAATTCCTTCATCGCCCTTTCCAATTCTTCTCTAGTTACTTCGCTATCGCTTCGTCGCAAAATCCTTCCTTCAGAGTCAAAGGTATCTGTCTCAATACCGAGAACAGCCTTAACTTCGTAAGCCTTGTCCAGCTTAAGAAACAAGGAGGCGTTTTTCGTCCGTTTGCCGGTGAGAACCACTAAAAGCCCCGTAGCTAGGGGGTCTAAGGTACCAGTATGACCAACCTTCACGTTGAACCTCTTTTTTATTCGCTGTACCACTCGGGAGGAGGTAAGCCCTTTAGGCTTGTCCACCAGTAACATTTTGTCCATCACCCTAAGTATACCGAAAAACCTGGAGCTTAGCACTCGCCGAATGCAGAAAATGGGGTCGACTCTATTTTTTGCCCACCCCCACCTGTCGTTGCGAGGCTGACGAAGTCAGCCGAAGCAATCTCAAGGTAATTATGCGAGATTGCCACGCTTCGCTCGCAATGACAAAAGACGTGGGGTGCTTGCAATGACTGGGGAGGAAAAAAGAGTTGCCCCCTTTTCTATGATACACTATCGGTATGGTAAAGCTTACGTTCTACGGAGGCGTCGAAGAAATCGGAGGCAATAAAATCCTCCTTGAAGATGATAAGGGGAAGCTTTTCCTGGACTTTGGTTATCCCTATAGTAAGTATCGAACCTTCTACGAGGAATATTTAAAGCCTCGACCCGGAGCAGGACTCCTCGACCTGTTAATAATGGGGCTGCTTCCCCAGCTTGAGGGCATTTACCGCACTGACCTGGAGACAGAAAACCTGTGGCAGCAGTTTCGCCGAGCAGAGCACTATCGCAAACTTGAAGATATAGATGGAGTTCTGCTAACCCACGCCCATCTCGACCACTCAGGCCACATATCTTTTCTGAGAGAGGACATTTCGGTATATGCCACTGCGACCACAGCATTTATCGCCAAGGCAGTGCAGGACTCGGGCATAGCAGCCTTCGACCAGCAGGTGTGCTATTTCACCCCCCGAGTTGAGGAATGTCTGAAGGGATGGAAGCAGGGGGCTTACGTTGCCAGCAGCAGCGGTGACCGTCAACGTCGCTTCTGCGTTGCTGATAAGCTCGAGCTGAGTGAGGAGGCCGAAAATTTTTGGGGAAAACCTACCCGACGGAAAAAACTTGCCTCACAACCGCTGGATGTTATTAGTAAATGTCGCTTTAATCTGCGTTGCTTCCCCGTGGACCACTCCATCCCCGGTGCCTGCTCCTGGGGGATTGAGACAAGCTCTGGTTGGGTGATTTACAGCGGCGACCTGCGACTTCATGGTAGGCACGGTAAACTTACCGAGTCAATGATAAAGGAGGCAGCTCAGCTACATCCCAGGGCATTAATCCTGGAAGGCACTAATGTGGACAAGGCCGCGAATGTTTTCGAGCAGGAGGTATATGAAAATGCCTTCAAAGCTATTAACGATGCCAGGGGTCTGGTCATTGCCGATTTTCCTCCCAGAGATGTAAATCGCTTGCTTACCTTCTTGCAGGTTGCCAGAGACACAAAAAGGAAGTTAACCATTTTGCCCAGGGATGCTTACCTTTTAAAGACCATGCGCCTTCTCGACCGAGAGATACCTGACTTAACCGAAGAAGACGCTCTGGTCATCTACCAGAAGACAACGGCTGCGAGAAGTCCTGCTTCATGGTTACGAAAAACCTACCAGGACTACTCCAGCAAAATTGTTCTGGCTAAGGATGTTCGTTCTAATCAGGGTGATTTCATCCTCTGCTTCAGCTTCTGGGACTTGAATGAGCTGCCCAGCATACAGCCCAGAGCCGGCAGTCTTTATGTCTTTAGCTCGAGCGAACCTCATAACGAGGAGCAGGAGATGGACTTCCGGCGTTTGCACAGCTGGCTTGAGCGCTTCCAATTACGAGCATCTGGTCTCCCTATAGAAAGGAACGGCGGATGGGAAATACCAGAGGAAGAGAAGGGCTTGCATGCCTCTGGTCATGCCTGTGGTCCTGACCTGCTGAGAGTTGCCCGTGAGATTCACCCAGAGCTGCTTATACCGGTGCACTCTGAGAAGCCCGAATTCTACGTGGATAATCTTAGTAACAGCGGAATAAAAGTCATCCTGCCCACTGAAGATGGAACAGTTGAAATATGACCACCGAGCCCAGCGCCAGCAAGCCTCCTATGGCCGTCTTCTAGGCTGGATTAGCGTTGACGATTACGGTGCTCATTACAACAGCGGGCAATAGCCCGAGCCTCACTATTGGCTTCAGGCTGGGATGCTCAGTTATGAATTCGGCTATCGGTGGGCTGAGTCTGTAATAGAGGTCCACCAGAGCTTGTCCCGGCGGGTTCGTCAGCAGGTATTCATCTCTGAACTCACGGAGAATTTGTATTTCCTCAGCTATTGGCGTGCCGTAGGCTGCAGTGGCGATGAAGCACCCGCCCCCGGTGGTGGGGGGTGGGGGTGGCGGTGGATACCGCAACGGTGGCAACGCAAGTAGCAGATTCCAATGGACAACCAAGCTTGTGGCGACCACGATACCGTCGTCTTCGAGCCCCACCGTGCGAAGTCGGCCTGCGGCGACCTGGGTAATGTCCGTCCAGTCGCTGACATCGCACTGCCCGCTATAGTTGTCTCCCGCGGCGACCGCGGTGCCATCGGGCTTAAGTCCCACCGTGTGAGAGTAGCCTGCGGAGACCTGGGTTATGCTCGTCCAGTAGCCGACATTGCACTGCCCGTAGTAGTTGTCTCCCCTGGCGACCACGGTGCCGTCGGTCTTAAGCCCCACCGTGTGATAGCTGCCTGCGGCGACTTGAGTGATGCTCGTCCAGTAGCCGACATTGCACTGCCTGTTGTTGTTCCGTCCCACGGCGACCACGGTGCCGTCGGACTTAAGCCCCACCGTGTGCTCGTAGCCTGCGGCGACCTGGGTGATGCCTGTCCAGTCGCCGACATCACACTGCCCGTAGTCGTTGTCTCCTACGGCGACCACGGTGCTGTTGGACTTGAGTCCCACCGTGTGGTCACCGCCTGCAGCGACCTGGGTGATGTCCGTCCAGCCACCGACATCGCACTGCCCGTCGTAGTTGTCTCCCGCGGCGACCACAGTGTTGTCGGACTTAAGCCCCACCGTGTGATGGTAGCCTGCGGCGACCTGGGTTATGTTCGTCCAGCTGGCAACATTGCACTGCCCGTAATCATTGTCTCCCACGGCGACCACAGTTTCGTCGGACTTAAGCCCCACCGTATGATACCCGCCCATGGCGACCTGGATGATATCCGTCCAGCCGACATTGCACTGTCCATAGGTGTTGTCTCCCACGGCGATTACCCAGCCGTCGGATTTAAGCCCCACCGTGTGATACCCGCCCGCGGTGACCTGGACGAGGTCTGTCCAGCTCTGGCTGCCGACATCGCACTGCCCGTAGTAGTTGTCTCCCACGGTGACCACGGTGCCATTGGACTTGAGCCCCACCGTGTGGTCACCGCCTGCAGCGACTTGGCTGATGTCTGTCCAGCCAGTGACATCGCACTGCCCGTCGCCGTTTTCGCCGACGGCGACCACAGTGTTGTCGGACTTAAGTCCCACCGTGTGATTGCCGCCTGCGGCGACCTGGGTGATGTCCGTCCAGTTGCCGACATTGCACTGCCCGTAGTCGTTATCTCCCACGGCGACCACGGTGCCGTCGTCCTTACGCCCCACTGTGTGAGCCCCGCCTGCGGCGACCTGGGTGATGTCCGTCCAGTTGCCGACATTGCACTGCCCGTAGTCGTTATCTCCCACGGCGACCACGGTGCCGTCGTCCTTACGCCCCACTGTGTGAGCCCCGCCTGCGGCGACCTGGGTGATGTCCGTCCAGTTGCCGACATTGCACTGGCCGGAGATGTTCAGTCCCACTGCGACCACGGTGCCATCCGACTTGAGCCCCACCGTGTGATTGCCGCCTGCGGCGACCTGGGTGACGCCCCTCCAGGTGTCAACATTGCACTGCCCGGCGTTATTCGCTCCCATGGCGACCACCCTGCCGTTGGCCTTAAGTCCCACCGTGTGCCAGAGGCCTGCCGCCACCATGGGGGTGCATTTGGGTCCAAAGTCAGCCGTTATGGAATGGTTGCCGCTTACGATGATGTAGGTTGTGGCGGCGTCGGCGTTGCCAATGCCACCTACATCACCAGTCCACTCGACAAAGCGGTAACCCTCCTCAGCCTCGGCCACCAGGTCGGCTGATTCTCCCGGTTCATATTCAAAAGTTCCTTCTCCGGGGGTGGTTACCGACCCTCCGTCGGTGCTGTCTATACTGAGTTCATAATAAGGTGGGTACGCTTCACCACCACCACAGCCTACCATCCCGGCAATTAAAGCTGCCGTAACCCAAAAGACGCCAACTCTGGCCAGGTAATGATGTCTCCGCGAACTAAGTATTGTTTTCATATTTCACTTCCTCCGTAACAGTTCGGTTTCCCCAAAATCCTTATTCTTCGACAGAGCTTCAGCGGGAGCTCAGCCGAATGCTCCGGATGTATTCTTATTCTTTTCTCTTCCTACGGCGCTGCCTCGCCCAAGTTCCATTTGGCAAGCTCGACCACAAGGCTTGCGGCGACCACGGTGCCGTCGGACTTAACCCCCACCGTGTGATAGCGGCCTGCGGCAATCTGGACGATGTCCGTCCAGCCGCCGACCTCAAGCTGTCCGTAGCCGTTATATCCCACGGCGACCACGGTGCGGTCGGACTTAAGCCCCACTGTTTGATAGCGGCCTGCGGCGACCTGGGTGATGTCCGTCCAGTCGCCGACATTGCACTGCCGGTAGTCGTTATCTCCCACGGCGACCACGGTGCCGTCGGACTTAAGACCTACTGTGTGAAATTCGCCTGCGGCGACCTGAATGATGTCTGTCCAGTCGCCGACATCGCACTGCCCGTAGGCGGGCCATTCCTCGGCTCCCTTGGGTCCCACAGCGACCACGGTGTGGTCGGACTTAAGTCCTACTGTATGCAATTTGCCTGCGGCGACCTGGGTGATGTCCGTCCAGTCACCGATATTACACTGCCCGTAGTCGTTTTGTCCCACGGCGACCACGGTGCCGTCGGACTTAACCCCCACAGTGTGCTTCTCGCCTGCGGCGACGTGGGTAATGTCCGTCCAGTTGCCGACATTGCACTGCCCATCATCGTTCCATCCCACGGCGACTGCAGTTTTGTCGGACTTAACCCCCACAGTGTGCCAGTAGCCTGCGGCGACCCAGTTGATATCTGTCCAGTTGCCGACATCGCACTGCCCGCCCCAGTTGTCTCCCACGGCGACCACGGTGTTATTGGCCTTAATCCCCACTGTGTGATAGCGGCCTGCGGCGCCCTTGATGATGTCCTCCCACGCGCCGACATTACACTGCCCGGAGTCGCTTCCTCCCACGGTGACCACGGTACCGTCGGCCTTGAGCCCTACCGTGTAATGGACGCCTGCAGCAACATGGGTGATGTCTGTCCAGTCGCCGACTTCGCACTGCCCGTCAAGATTATCTCCCACGGCGACCACGCTGCCGTCGGACTTAAGCCCCACTGTATGATAATAGCCTGCCGAGACCTGGACGATGTCCGTCCAGCCACCGACATCGCACTGGTCATAGTCATCGTATCCCGCGGCGACCACCGTGCCGTCGGACTTAAGCCCCACTGTGTGATACCAGCCTGCGGCGATTTTGATGATATCCGTCCAGGTGCCGACATCACACTGCCCGTAGTCGTTGTGTCCCACGGCAACCACGGTGTCGTCGGACTTAAGTGCAACCGTGTGAAGCCCGCCTGCGGCGACCTTGACGATGTCTGTCCAGTTTCCGACATTGCACTGCCCGTAGTCGTATCCCACGCCGCCCGCGGCGACCACGGTGCTGTTGGCCATAAGCCCCACCGTATGATACTCGCCTGCGGCGATCTGGGTAATGTCCGTCCAGTTGCCGACACCATCCCGCTGCCCCTGCCAGCCTGACCCCACTGCGACCACGGTGTTGTCGGACTTAAGCCCCACTGTGTGATACCCGCCTGCGGCGACCTGGGTGATGCGACGCCAGCTGCCGACATTACACTCCCCCCACCAGTTGTGTCCCACGGCGACCACGGTGCCGTCGGACTTAAGCCCCACCACATGATACGAAGCCGCGACCATGGGCGTGTATTCGGCATCGGGCAGAATACAGCCTACCATCCCGGTAATTAATGCTACCATAATCAAAAAGATGGTAGCTCTGGTCAAGTAATGGCGCCTCTTCGGACTAGGTATTATCTTCATACTCCACCTCCAGATTCTTGTAGTTGCCCCAACAAATTCCAAATGTCAAAATCCAAATGACAATTGAAATTCGAATGCCTAAAAGGAGCCCGGGTCGCACGTCCATATATGATGGGCTCACCACTGTGGGAACTATCACGACCTTCCGGCGCACACACTTGAGCACCACCGTATATTCGCCTTATAGGGCTCATGGTACCATTATATGGTGAAATTGTTAAAATGTTATTAAGGAAATTGTCATATATGTGCCATTATCGAGTTTTTATTAAAGAAGTTGTCAATAGTTTTTGTGAAAAAGGGGCAATTCTATTTTTCTCCACCACACTCGTCATTACGAGCGAAGCGTGGCAATCTCATTGGCGCCACGAGATTGCGGAGCCTGTTCCGAAGCGTAAGCGAGGAATCTCGCTCCTCGCAACGACAGAGGGGGAGAGATTGCCGCGCACCTTTCAGGTGCTCGCAATGACAAAAAGGGAGGCGCTCGCAATGATAGGAAGGGGAAGGTGGCTCGCAATGACGATGGGGTGCGCGCAATGACAAAAGACATGGTATTTTAGTATTTTTAGTTGTTTAGGTATAATGCCTTAAGTGATTATAGATTTTCATACCCATATATTCCCCCCCTGGCTGAGGGAAAGCCGTGATGAATATAGCAAAGTGGACCCTTGCTTTTCCCTGCTTTATTCCCAGCCGAAAGCCAGGATAGCCACGGCGGAAGAACTGATTGCCAGCATGGATGAAGCCGGCATTGATTTGTCCATCGTTCTTAACGCCGGCTGGGTCAGCCAGGAACTCTGTGTAAAAACAAACGATTACATTTTAGATTCAGTATCACGCTATCCCAAAAGGCTTGTCGGCTTTTGTTCGGTTCAACCCAGGGCAGGAGATGCTGCCATAGCTGAACTGGAGCGATGTGCTAAAGCTGGGGCTAAGGGGATTGGCGAATTAAGGTCTGATGTGCAGGGCTTCGATCTCGCTGATAGGACAACAATGAAGCCTCTAGTTGATGCCGCGCTAAAGCATGACTTGATTTTTCTGACCCACTCTTCCGAGCCAGTGGGGCATGAGTACTCCGGCAAGGGTAGTATCACCCCCGACATTCTCTACTCCTTTATCACGGCATTCCCGAATCTAAAGATTGTTTGTGCTCACTGGGGTGGTGGCTTGCCTTTTTATGCCCTGATGCCTGAAGTAGCGAAGGCTTTAGCCAATGTCTTCTTTGATACCGCGGCCACCGTTTTCCTTTATAAGCCCGAGATTTTTGAGCAGATGAGTCACATCATCGGCAGTGATAAAATCCTGTTCGGCACTGACTATCCTCTTATGCACCAGAATCGGGTGATTGCCCAAATCCAATCTTCACAACTTTCTGAGGAGGATAAAGCCAGAATCCTGGGGGCTAACGCCCAAAAACTGCTATGCCGGGCTGAAAGGAGCGGAAGTGTCACATAATCCTGAGCAAATCCGTTCCTTTATTGCCATTAAACTGTCCGAGGAGGCTAAGAAGGGATTAACCAGGCTGAGAAAAGAATTGGAGAGAGACGAACATAGGTTCGTCAAGTGGGTGGACCCGGGGGGAATTCACCTGACCTTAAAGTTTCTGGGCAATATTCCTTCCAAGCGAATAACAGAGATAACCGGAGCTATAGAAGAAGCTGCACAAGGGATTTCTCCGTTCCATTTAGAGATTTCAGGCCTGGGGGCTTTCCCCAGTCTAAGGCAAGCTCGGGTCCTTTGGGTCGGCATCGGTGGGGAGGTGGACAAGCTATCCAGGTTACAGCAAAACATCGACTCCGTGCTCGCCGTCCTGGGATTTGCCAATGAGGAACGCTCCTTTGTGCCACATTTGACCCTAGCTCGCATCAGGCAAGGAGCATCACCACCGGAAAGAAGGAGCTTTGGCGAACTTGTGGGCTCTGCCGTCTTTGAAGATAAATATCATATTAAAGTCGAGGCTATCAGCTTAATGAGAAGCCAGCTGACGCCTGCCGGGGCTATTTATACCTGCCTGTCGGCGGTTGGGCTGGGCCATCAGGAAAGTCTAAAAAAAATCTAAAAAATTTGGGTTTATTCGGGAAGTGGCCTTGCAAACGAATTTTTGATAGTATATACTTACTACTTTTGATACAGGCAAATAAATTAATTGTGGAGGTGGAACTTGGAAAACGGTCCATTACCTAAGTGCCAAAAATGCGGAAAGGGGGATTTAGTGCCTCTGTCTGACTTTGGTAGTCAGGGGGCACCGATTCACTACAAGGCTTGGGTGTGTACCCATCCTGATTGTGGTTACAATATAAAGATCAGGAATGGTGAGATATACATTAATGAGCCTATTCTTAGTGGAGAACTTCATACCCGCACACGCCGGGAATACACTCCGTAGCAGAGGATTTGCTTCGCTCAGGTAAATTAATTGAGCTGGCGGTTGACTCTTTTTTCCCGCGTCGATGCGTTGGCTGTGGAAAAGTAGGCGGGTTTCTGTGCCCTGAATGTCTCGGAAAGCTACCAAGGCTATTACCCCCGCTGTGCCCCAACTGTGGCAGGCCTCAGGCTAGCGGTATTGTATGCCCGGACTGTCGGCGAAGACAAACTGAGATTGACGGCATCCGTTCTCCATTTAGGTTTGACGAGGTAATACGGAAAGCCATCCATCAGTTGAAGTATCGAAATTTGAAGACAATCTCTCCCTGTCTGGCTGAATTACTGGCTGATTATTTTATGTCAAATCCCTTGCCTGGCGAAGCCTTGGTTTGTGTGCCTCTTCATCCACGGCGACTGAGAGAGAGGGGTTATAACCAGTCCAGCCTTCTCGCCGGGGAGTTGGGCAGGCGCATTGATTTGCCAGGGATTGAAGATTGCCTCATTCGAGTTAGGCAGGCACAACCTCAGGTGAGGGCAGTTGATGTAGAAGAGCGCCGGAGGAATGTAGCCGATGCCTTCTTGTGCCGTGATGAAAGGGTAAGAGGTAAACAAATTATCCTTATAGACGATGTATGCACCTCTGGAGCCACGCTGGAGTCCTGTGCCGCAGCTCTCAAGAACAAGGGCGCTGCGTCTGTTTGGGGCTTAACGTTAGCAAGGGAGATTTACAACTGAAGGAGGAGAAATGAAGCTACAGATTATCGCTAGGAATAATGTGGAGGTCTCTGAAACGTTGGAGGCATATGTTGAGAAGAAGATTGGCAAACTAAGTCGTTACTTACCTACCATCGGTGAAGGCAAGGTGGAGATTTCCCACGAAGGTGCAAAGCTGCCTGAGCAGCGATTCACTGTCCAGGTTACCCTTGACAGCAAAGGTGTCTTAATTAGAGCTCAGGAAGAGTCTAAGGATATTCGCACAGCCATTGACAAAGTAGTGGATGTGCTGTCTAAGCGAATCGGGCGATACAAAGGCAAATTATATGATAAAGGCAGAGGCATTTCTTTTGCTCGGCAGGGAGCGGCAATCGAGGCGGAGGAAATCGAGGCTCCCAAAAGGGTGGTAAAGAGCAAACGCTTCTTAGTCAAACCCATGCTTGTAGATGAAGCTATAAGTCAGATGGAGCTTTTAGGGCATGATTTCTTTCTTTTCATAGATGCTGATACTGAGAGGCTCAATCTACTATACCGTCGTGAGGATGGCGACTACGGCCTGATCGAGCCAGAGCAAGGGTGATAGAGCCAACTAGCATTCTCGTATAAGCAAAATCTACATTCACCCTGCCAAATCGAAGATTTTGTGGGGTACTGGTTAAGCTACGGTGAAGGTCCGTTTGTGGTAATCAAAGCCGGGAAAGGACTGGTGGAGCTGATGGGATTCGAACCCACTACCTTCTGACTGCCAGTCAGACGCTCTCCCGATTGAGCTACAGCCCCGCTTGGTTCAAGAATATAACAAAACAGCTTGGAAAACTCAAGTTAAAACAACCCCCAAAAGTCGCAAGACTGTTTGGGGACCCCGCTAAATTTGTTTTAAACACTAATTGGGTCTCAAGAAAATCGCAAAATTTCTTGGGTTGGGT
>Ga0307427_1000266_pt1 | contig 35967 bp, 40 predicted proteins | sample SalMarWE160190MG_FD_202162 | JGI IMG/M metagenome (GOLD analysis project Ga0307427, IMG submission 202162) | Salt marsh sediment microbial communities from the Plum Island Ecosystem LTER, Massachusetts, United States - WE1603-190 | ecosystem: Environmental > Aquatic > Marine > Intertidal zone >...
AGATCGTCCGGTAGTGAGCCTTCCACCATTTCGATTGCTTGTTCGATGTGATCGTCATAAGTTACACTGAATCCACGCCCTGTTGCTACGGTCACTATTTCGTGCACCAACTGATCGGTCCCGGTCTTTCTGATCGGATTGATCGCAAAGACAGAGATCCCGAGGAGAGCAGCCAGTTGATCCGCGGCGACCTCAATCCCGCGTTTCTTTGCTTCCTCAACAAAATTGAGCGCATTGACAACGGGAAGGCGGGCCTCTAAGAGCTGAAGTGTAAAGTACAGCCCTTTCTCCAAGCTGGTCGCGTCAAGAAGATCGATGATTACGTCAGGCTTCGTCTCGAGGAGGATCTTCTTGGTCACGCGTTCTTCGATAGTGGCATCCGACAAGCTGTAAATCCCAGGAGTATCGACAAGGCGGATACGGGCACCATGCAAGCTGACCTTGGCTTCTAACGCTTCTACCGTCGTTCCCGGGTAGTTGGATGTGACGGCCCGGTATCCAGCCAGGGCGTTAAACAGGGTGGATTTGCCTGAGTTCGGTTGGCCGACTAGAACGATCGTCTTCATGTTCCGGTTCCTTCCTGACGAAAATCGCACGAGCGATCTCCGCAGCGACGGCTGATTTACCTCCGTTTATCTCGACGATTACAGCTTCATTCGGCAACCTACTGATGAGTTTCAGCCTAGCCCCGGGAGAGAGGCCCATACCCATCAAGCGGGAGAATGATCGCCCTCCAGGGTCCTTCACCGCAACGACCGTTCCTCTTTCACCCGGGGAAAGCTCGATGAGCGGCGTCGCCCCACGAGTGCGGGCAAGCGACTCTTTCAACTCCTCAAGTGCCCTACGAGAGATCACGTGTTCTAACTTCTCTGCAGCGGCGTGCGCAACAGCAGGAGGCTCTCCCAGGATCTCGTTGAAGAACCGTTCCGTTGTCTGGTGGCGGTCGAGAAGATCGCGGGCTACCTCAGTCCCAATCGGGGTGAGGGATAGCTTCGCTCCATCCTTGCGCAGCCATCCCTTCGCCTCGAGTTTGGAGATCAACGAGGAAAAATCGTGTGGGGAAAGGCCCAACTCGTCACGAAGCTGAGTCTCTTCCCTGCCTCCGAGACCCAACGCTCGCTCGATGAGGAGACGCAATACGTCTTCCTCTTCTTCTCGAGCGCGATCGTGGGCATGCTCGACTTTATTCACGCGCCATCTTTGCCCCGCACTTGGGGCAGTCTATCTTGTAGCACGGTGTTCCTATTGCGTGTGCAACGCGCTCGCCACACTTGGGGCAGACGCAGTAACCGGATGGCCCTGCACCAGCGCGGTTTCCGCCCATGCGTCCCCGTCCTTGGCCTCCCTGGCCACGGCCCATTCCGGTTCCTGCACCGGCTCCTGCCGGTCCTGTTCCGTCTCCTCTTGGCATAACAACCTCCTTCGAAGGTCTATATCATCAACGATCAATCATCAAAGCTGTTTCTCGAATCGAGCGTAGATCTCACGCATCGCTGCTCCGGCCGTGGTCTGTTCATCCTCGACCACGCTCTTCTCTTCCATCGTCCGCTGCGTAACGCCGGGGTCGTATGGGATGCGGCCGATCACCTGCAACCCCTCCTCTGCGGCGAACGACTCAACCTCTGCGGTGAACCCTTCTCCTCGCGCTGTAATACAAACTTTCATTGGTTTCTCGTCCGTAGCGATTATCTTTACAACGAGCGTAACCGCGCATAACAATGGCGTCAACTGCCCGTCAGCCAACCGCCGTTGAAAGAGCCCACGGAATATCGCATTATAAGCATATGCACAGAAAGCATCAACCTCCTCTTCTCGTTCCCGATCAATCGATTTGCGGTTGACAGCGAACAAAGAGTGTCGATATAGCGATAGGACGTAGATGAAGGGAGATCGGAATGCGATGTTACAAGAAGCTTCGTTTCTGACAGCAGTTCATCGGATACAACCCGTTCAAGCCAGGTGAGGTACCGCTCTCACAGATCGAGACTGTCGCAATCACCCTCGACGAATTGGAACCGATCCACCTGTGCAACCTGGAGGAACACGATCAGGTTATTCGAGGGGCATAGACCCTATTCCAGGCTGCTCCTTGGGGAATCAAGCTGAAGACAGGTACCAGGTACCAGACCGTTCGTAGCGTCGGGTCTTGCGCCCGACGTTAAGAATAGGAACGCGTAAACCGTTCGTAGTTGCTCCTGCAGATCACCTTGTTTTCGTAGCGTCGGGTCTTGCGCCCGACGTTGTTTTCGCAGATCACCTTGTTTTCGTAGCGTCGGAACCTGTGTCCGACGTTAATGATAACGGAGCAAGAATACGTAGATCGTCCGTAGCGTCGGAAAATTAGGAACACGGTATGTAGTTTGTGGCAAGTAGTGAGTGGTTAAGGAAACCGTTGCATTCGTCATTCCGGCGAACCCTGGATCGGGGTCCAGGGCAGGCGCCGGAATCCAGCGTAGTAGTAGCTTTACGTTACTCGCCACTGTTGTTTGGCTCATCACGGTTTCTCGACTCCTGGCTAGGTTTAAACTCAACGAACTCTATGAACTCTATGAACCCAACAAACCCAACCGACTCCCGACTATCTTTTCACCCATCACCCATCACTCGTTACTGTTTTTTGGCTCCTGACTCCTGACTCCTGACTGTCTTTTCAACTCTATGAACCCCATGAACTCAACGAACTCCACAAACTCTCTTCATCCGTGGTTAGTACTTGCCAGAGAGTCCTGAAAGTGCTACTGTACTATTGTTGAGACTAGATCACGAAGGACGATGATCGTGTGAAATTGTTTCCTATAGGTGTTGTTGAGAGAACGTGAAGCTCCAGGACTGTATCCTCGTGGGGCTTCTTGTCTATTTTGGGGACACGCTGTAGCAAGCAGCGAATACAGCGCTTGAGATGCCAAAGGAGCATCTCAAGATGAAAATCGCAACAGTCTAGCAGGAAGAGATAAGATCTGTGACCTGCGAACACGGGAGATCCTGGTCAATGAACCGAGCCGAGCTTGAACGCCTCGTTACACAAGGTGAGTCTGAACGCCTGGGACTCAAGAAGTCAACCGGCCAGCGAACTGCCGCAATGAAGTCGGTCTGTGGGATACTGAACGGCTTGGGAGGATTCGTTCTGTTTGGAGTCACCGATCACGGCGAGATCGTTGGGCAGATGGTCGCAGAGAAGACGCTGAGGGATATCGAGCACGAACTCACAAAGATTGAACCTCCAGCCTTTCCTGATATCGAAACGGTGGCTTTGCGCGATAATCGCGCGGTCATTGCGCTTCGGGTCCCCGGCGGTGGAGGACCATATACCTACGATGGCCGTGCGTACGTCCGATTCGGTGCGACGACGCATGTTATGCAACAACCAGTCTACGAACAGCGTCTCTTGGAGCGGATGCACGCATCGAAGCGCTGGGAGAACCAACCCGCTCACCGTTTGAACATGACTGATCTTGATAAGAGCGAGGTCATCCGAACGGTCGATGAAGCGATCCGTAGACAGCGGCTAGAGGACCCGGGAACACGCGATGCTTCGGAGCTTTTGACCGGCCTTGGGTTAGTAGAAGATGGTCAACTACTAAATGCAGCTGTTGTCCTATTTGCGAAACGCGATAGGCTGCTTCCGTACTATCCGCAGTGTATGCTACGGATGGCCCGTTTTCGCGGTGAGGACAAGAGCGAGTTCATCGACAATAGACAAGAACAAGGGAACGCCTTCCAGCTGTTCCAGGTGGCTCAGCGATTTCTGCGCGATCATCTACCGGTTGCAGGCCGCGTGTTGCCTAATGTGTTTGAACGGGTTGATGACCCTTTATTCCCGACCGCTGCGCTGCGGGAAGCAATAGCCAATGCCCTTTGTCATCGTGACTACTCGATACCTGGCGGCGCGATCAGTATCGGGATCTATGATGACCGCTTGGAGATCTCGAACACCGGGTCGCTTCCGTTTGATATCACGGCGGAGATGCTCCTGCAGCCGCATCATTCGAGGCCGTGGAATCCTCTAATTGCCCAAGCGTTCTACCGTCGCGGTGTCATCGAGAGTTGGGGTCGAGGCACGCTGAAGATTCGGGACCTGCTTGCTGCAGCGGAACTCCCTGTACCCGAGTTTGAGTCCGGCCACGGAGAAGTTACGGTTCGTTTTCGGGCGGCCGTAGCTGCACAACTTGCTCGATCACGCACCGAGCAAGTTACCGAGCAAGTTACCGAGCAAGTTGCTGTGCGAATACTCGAATACTGCTCCCACCCACGACGGGCAACGGAGATCCAGGAGCTCGTAAGCTTGAGGAGGCGGGAGACTTTTCGAGCCAACTATCTCAGACCCTTGGTTGACGGTGGCTGGTTGGCGATGACGGTTCCAGACAAGCCTCGCAGCAGGAATCAGAAATACGTTAGGACGGATTCGGGCGCAAAGTGGCTGAAAAAGCAGGGTGGCGAAACGGCATGAGGAGTGATCGAGTATGTCACCGAGCAAGTCAGCGCACAAGTCACCGAACAAGTGACCGCACAAGTTGAGGAGATGACAAGGGTGATGAGAGTCGTTCTGAGAACACAGGTCATAACGAGCATGTTGAGTACCCAGGTGAGAGAATGACTGCGCCCAAGGAAATCAACAGACTCATTGAACGGTTCCAAGAGAATCGCGATGTCTATTGCTCCAGCCAGTACAACGAGGCGCAGGCACGGATCGAGTTCATCGATCCACTCTTCAAGGCGTTAGGCTGGGATATGACCAACGAGAAGGGTTATGCGGAAGCCTACAAAGAAGTGATTCACGAGGACGCGATCAAGGTTGGTGGAGCGACCAAGGCCCCAGACTATGCATTCCGTATCGGTGGAGTGCGCAAGTTCTTCGTCGAGGCCAAACGACCGGGGGTAAACATCAAGGAGGACGGCAATGCTGCCTACCAACTGCGTCGCTATGCCTGGTCGGCTAAGCTGTCGCTCTCCATTGTTACCGACTTTGAAGAGTTCGCCGTCTACGACTCTCGTATCAAGCCAGCAAAGACGGACAAACCATCACTAGGCCGCGTCCTCTACCTCACCTTAGATCAGTACGACAAACACTGGGACGAGATTGCCCAGATCTTCTCCCAGGATGCTATCCTTACCGGCTCGTTCGATAAGTATGTCCAGTCGGCAAAGAAGAAGCGTGGGACTGCCGAGGTGGACACCGCGTTCCTAAAGGAGATCGAGGCCTGGCGCGACGTCCTTGCCCGCAACATTGCCCTACGCAACGGGGAACTGTCTACCCGTGAGTTAAACTACGCCGTGCAACGAACTATCGACCGGATCATCTTCTTACGGATCTGCGAGGATCGCGGGATCGAGCAGTACGGGCAATTGATGGCGCTTGAGAACGGGACGAACATCTATAAGCGGCTATGCCAGATCTTCCGGCGGGCAGATGAACGCTACAATTCAGGCCTATTCCACTTCAGTATAGAAAAGGATCGATTAGATCCGCCCGATAACCTCACCCTCAATCTTACAATTGACGACAAGCTAATAAAGGGAATCATTAAGGGTCTCTACTACCCGGAAAGCCCATTTGAGTTCTCCGTCCTTCCCGCCGATATCCTGGGACACATCTACGAGCAGTTCCTTGGTAAGGTCATTCGATTAACTGCTGCACATCACGCCAAGGTAGAAGACAAGCCGCAGGTGAAGAAGGCCGGTGGTGTGTACTACACCCCCACCTACATCGTAGACTACATCGTCAAGAACACCGTAGGAAAGCTCCTTGAACAAAACACTCCCAAACAGGTATCCAGCCTAAGGGTCCTTGATCCTGCCTGCGGCTCCGGATCGTTCCTGTTGGGCGCCTACCAGACCCTGCTCGACTGGCACCAGCAGTGGTACACAAAGCACGACCCGGAGAAGCACGCTAAAGGCAAGAACCCGCGACTCTACCGCACTATTGATCCCTCTCCCTCAGGGAGAGGGCAGGGTGAGGGGGCGTGGCGACTAACTACAGCAGAGCGCAAGCGCATCCTGTTAAACAACATCTACGGTGTGGACATCGACACCCAGGCCGTAGAGGTGACCAAACTCTCTCTTCTGTTGAAGGTCCTCGAAGGTGAGAATGCGGAAACGTTGGGGAAGAACCTCCGTCTATTCCATGAGCGTGCCCTGCCCGATCTGGGTAACAACATCAAGTGTGGTAACTCGCTCATTGGCCCCGACTTCTACGAAGGAAAGCAGATCAGCTTGCTTGACGAAGAAGAGCGATACCGCATCAATGCCTTCGACTGGAACATTGAGTTCCACGATATCATGGCTGCCGCCGGATTCGACGCCGTGATTGGGAATCCGCCGTATGGACGAGACATCCTAACGCGCTACAAAGCCTACTTCGACGCTTCCTATCGAGCTAGCCAGTACAAAGTGGACAGCTTCACGCTTTTCATCGAGAAAGGGCTGTCCCTTCTGCGGAAGGGCGGAAGGTTTGCACATATTGTCCCCAACACTTGGCTGAACACAACGAGTTTCACGCGGCTACGGGGTCTCCTCTTGGAAGGCTACTCCATTGACGAGATCGTGAATTTAGGAAAGGGCGTCTTCCGCGGAGTGAATATCGATACGATGCTCCTTTTCTGCAGTCGCGAGGAGTGCGCGAGTGTACATGTCGTAGACGCAGCTAATCATTCAATCGGGGTTCACCGGCTTGAAGAACCGATCCGGTCTTTCACCGTCGATAGCAGTGAGTGGAAAACCGATCCACAGATGCGGTTTAATGTGCATGCTAATCCAGAAGAATTGCATGTTATCCGAAAGGTGTTCGAGGACTGCATCCCACTTGAGTCCGTCACGGAATGCACCCAGGGCCTCATCCCGTATAACACGAAGGAAATGAGCCGAAAGAACCTCTACCTCTCCAGCGAGAGGAAGGGACCTGACTGGAAGGCCCTATTAGATAAGGGATCTTGTGTGCAACGCTACTACTTACAATGGAATGGCATCTTCGTGCACTTCGGCCCTTGGCTGTATACCGCGAACAGCCCGAGATTCTATGAGAACCCGAAGATACTCGTACAGCGACATAGGAATCCGGCTCTTGCCCGCCGCATTGTTGCAGCTTTCGATGATGAGTCGTACTACTTCAAGGATACTCTGTGCGGCCTTATCGAAAGCGATTCTTCATACGAACTCAAGTTCATTCTTGGAATTCTGAACTCAAAACTTCTGAACTTCGTGTACAAGAAAATGTTCACCGAAGTCAGCCTCAATCCAACGTACCTCAAGCAGTTGCCACTTCCTAGGATGGACCTGATATCCCGGAAGCGAAGGGAGTGCCACGACGAACTAGTCACGCTGGTCAAGGAGATGAAGAAACTGACTGAAGAGGAGATACGAGCGGGAACCGACCACGACAGGAAACTCCTCCAGCGCCAAATCAAGGAGACCGACAAACAGATCGATCAACTTGTATACGAGCTCTACGGCCTGACAGAAGAGGAAATCCCCATCGTTGAGGAGGCAACGAAGTGACCATGCTTGCAGAACTCAAAAGGGCAATTCAACAACTCCAGGAACAAAAGGATGCTCTACTAGATGAGATTCAGAAGGTTGGATGGGAGGATGACCGTTCCCGTGAACGAATACCGGAAGTTATCCAAGGCTTTCTCGATATCAAGGTGCTAGATGCGGTTACGATAGTGCCGGAAAGATCACCGTTACCACCTAATTGTAGCCGAAATTATCAACAATGGTACAGCGCTGCACGGGCCATGCTTGCCAAGAATCAGCCTGGCAGGATGGGCGAATTCGACCAGAGCTACTCAGAGATCAAAGGATTGCTGCAAGAGCGAGATGTTGAAAAGAACGAACAATTCAAGCTGATGGATCTCATCAACTTCCAATTCGAAGTGCTGGCAGCGGTCCCTTCACACTTGAGGTTTTCAATGTACGACATCGAGTTAACGGCTTACTCTGTACTAATGGATGATGAGCTAGAGGCCTCTCGTTATCTGTGTTCAAATGGATTCTTGCGTCCTGCAGGTGTACTCGCTGGGGTAATCCCAGAGAGGCACCTCAAGAATCTTCTTCGGAAACATACACCGCCCATCAAGTACAGCAAGAAAGCTGGGCTTGGGAAGCTCAATGATCTGTGCAAGGATTCTGTCTTTGAACTTGCTACTTGGAGGAAGGTTCGATATCTCGCCGATCTACGACACGTCTGCGGTCATGACAAGGCACGGGAGCCCACTGCAGACGAAGTCGGAGACCTCATCAATGGCGTGAGGGACATTGTCAAGAGCTGTACGCCGTCTGTTTAGGAGTAGAAAGTGCTATCAGAAGCCCTAGGCAAGATCGAAGAAGCAAAGTTCTTGCTAGGACTAGTCTGCCGATTGGAGAGGAATAGGCAAGCGCTGGGGAATTCCGGGGGTGCGATCTGGTGTCCGCTTGAAAAGGCAAAGGAGATCGCCCGACTGGTATGAAGTCAACGCTTGACGATGGCACCTAGAAAAAAAGCATGATAAGAGATGATGGGTTAGGAGATTGGAGAATACGAGCTGTCTCAAGGCTTACTAAGAGATCCGTGTCCCGAGAGGGGCACGTGTATAAGGCCGGGTCTTCTGTAACCCTCACAACAGTAACTGAAGTAGGAGAAAGGCACGTACTATCGTTTACTACTCCAAGCCCTCCCGCGCTCGCTTTGAGTATCGCAATCCGCGCAGTTCGCCAAGCAAAGGAACTCCGAAAGAGGCTAGCCTTTGCAGAAAAAGCAGAAACCTACCCGGTCTTTTTTGACAAACCAGAAATGGAACAGCTGATTACTAACGACACCGTTCTTTTTGACTTCTTTGAAGAATGTATGACTGCCATGGCCTTTTCCTTCCAAGCGCTAGAGACTTTCTCAAATACGATAATTGCCGAGAAGCTAAAGCAGATCTATCATCTGAAGAGGAGAAAGAAGGCATTAGAACTCTCGGCTGGGGAGCTTCAAAGAGAAGCCTCAACAGAAGAGAAATTAGGCGTGATCTTGCCAGAGATTCTATCCACAAGGACACCAAAAGGGGACAAGGTTTGGCAGGATTTCAAGGACCTCAAAGCTGCAAGAGACACGACGATTCATATGAAGGCTCTCGATGCTTATTTAGGAGTCAACATAGACAAAGAAACATTCTTCTACAAGCTGCTAAACGTTGAGGCCAAAGAGTTCCCTAGAGCTGCAATTAGCATGATGGCCTTCTTCTTCAAAGACGATCAACTTCCTAGGTGGCTAATGAATGCAAGAGATAAACTGACAAGAATATAGCTGTTACTGAATTCTAGGGATCCACACCACGATTCCGCAAGGAGCAGCCTGAAAGAGGATCCATGCCCATGGAATTCGCGAGAACAAAGTTGCCACCCGTCGCTATGCGGCATACTATGTTGTAGAGTTGCACAATAATTATTGTTCCGTGGGAAGGAAAGATGAAACTTAAGCCCGCAAAAACAGATATAGCAGTGATCCTGTCGAAGGGAGTTCTGGGAGTAATCCCGATAGTGGGGCCACTGGCGGCAGAGGTGGTCGGGACGCTGATCCCGAACCAGCGCCTTGACCGCATTGAGCGATTCCTCGAAAAGCTTGAACAGCATGTGAATGAACTTGATCAGGAGAAAGTCAGAGAGCAGTTCCGCAAGCCGGAGTTCATCGACCTGCTTGAGGATAGCTTCTATCAAGCTGCGCGCGCGCTGAAAGAAGAGCGCCTGGAGTACATAGCCACCCTTGTTGCGAAGGGCCTGTCACAAGATGATGCCAAGTACATCCGCTTCAAGAAGATGCTGTCGATCCTCAGCAGTCTCAATGATACGGAGGTTCTGTTCCTGGTGATGTACGCACGGTTTGAAGTTGGTGACCATAGCTTCATGGAACAACACAAAGAAGTGCTTCACCCGAAGGTGGCGACCATGAGGTCGTCAGAAGAGGAACGAGAAGCGGCATTCGTTCAGGAGAGCTACAAGGCTCACTTGGTTGAGTTAGGGCTCCTCAGGCCACGGTTCAAGCGCCCACACAAGGGTGAATTCCCCGAATTCGACGACAAGACGGGAATGATGAAGGCATCAGGTCATGACCTCACGCCGCTCGGGCGTATGTTGCTGAAGTACATCGGTCAGGCAGCCATAGACCTATGAAGAAGCACCGAACAATGCCGCTGCACCCGACTGAATTCCAAGAACGCATGCATGATTCCTCAAGGAGCAGCCTGGAATAAGGTTTGTGGCACTCAAATTGAGCAAAATATAAGGACCAGAAGAGCTATTCTGTTACTTCGACCGGTCTAAGGCAACGACTCGCAGGCAATCCCATCGTTGTCTCTGTCAAGCCCGAATACATCGCCATAGCCCTGGGAAACGCAGTAGTCATAGCATCGTTGTGCTTCCTCTTGGGTTGCAAAGTCATCACAATTGAGATCTGGTCCAGTGCAGTTACAAGGAGAGTCGCCATTGTCTGAGTACCAGAGACCAAGATTTAGTTCTCTTGCACTACCTGCAAGAGTCCTAAGTACACCCTCATAGCATACGTTTGGCGGGTATGGCGAAGAGTAGGCAAACCCGGCGCCCACAAGCACTGCATTCACCATCGCATACCCTTCCTTGTCTAGATACACGTAGGCCAACAGACGGCCAAACGGGTCCCAGTGCTCCACATCCAGCTCAAGAAATACTTGTTTTCCTGAGACCAGACTTGTGTTCAGCCTAGAGGCTTCCCTCCCAAACTCCTCCACGGGCATAAATGGGTGAACTGTCTCGGGTGTGTTAACACCAATGTATCGAACCTTCACCAATTGGCCCTCACTGAGGTTTTCCACAGTTATATTCTCAATACTCTCAATCTGCAGCTCCACTGTATCACCGTCAATTACTCTAGTAATCTGGGCAGTGATGCGAGGCGGTGGGTATGAGTGCAGAGCAGCTGCAGAAAGAGCTAGACACAGAACCAATATCCCAGCTACAAGCAGTTCTCGTTTCATGTTTCCTCCTTGCCCCTGAAATTCCGAGGACACTGTGCTTATCTCTGACTGACCTCACGTCTTGGCCCTGATTGCAGCAACATCAAGTTCTTCTCAATTCTACATCACTTCAGGATCAATTCTACATCTTTTCTATGCTGATTATGAAGTAGGGTTATGTCCCGTTGAATCTAAGTACGAAATGTCCTTCTCTTCACTATTTCCTCCCCATCTGCGCTCTCCTCGCTCGCGGCTACCTCAAGTTTGCCTCTCAGAAACCTCAATATTGCCTCAAAAAGGGCTCAAAAATCCCTCACAAAGCCCCTGTAAAATTCGTTGAGCCTATAGAGTTCGTTGAGTTCGTTGAGTTCGTTGGGAGAAGGAGTTGAGTAACCGGATAGTTGAATGGTTAAATGAGGTTGTGTCCGTCAACTCCTCATAGTACCTTAAGAGATGACAGGAATAGAATTGACACCCGCCGCTCTTCGACATATCATATTGTGGAGTTGCGCAATAATCATAGGCCTTAACCCGTCGATTAATGATTGACTCCTCTCCCTGGTTCCTATAAACTCCTCATTGGAGATTGAAATGGAAGAGACTGCTCACAAAGTATCGCCAGAGGAGATCCAATTCCGTCTGCTGATAACGCTTCATGGACAATACATGGAAGACCACAAGGCACCTGTCATATTCATGGAAGAGTCTCTGGCTGAGAGTGATCCACCATGGAAGGTCATAGAGCGCGAACTTATTCAGCTTGAGTATAGGGGGTGGATTCAGTTCTCCAGCGATCTCATGCCGGGCACAGTGATGTGCAAACTGACACCGAAAGGGCGGGAGGTCTTCGAAGAACTAACAGAAGGTATCGCGCAGCGCGCTCAGTATGAGATCGGCTTCGTGATGGATGAATGGGAAGGGGAGCAATGACTTTTGAATTCGATGATAGCGGGTTCAGGAAGCTCAGAGAGAAACTTGAAGACATGCCGGAAGTTCAGCAAGTTCCATTCCCGCCTGAACTCATGAGGAAGTACACGGACTATGAATCGATGGAAGATCTGCTCTCTGCTAGCGGGTTCTCAGCTGAACAAGTACGCACCTTCAAGGATAACCCCAACGAGCGGTGGGAGCAGTTCATCCGAAGACACACACGGTTTTCGAGTTGGCGCGAGTTCATGAAGTCGTTCACTATTGAACACCTTCGGAAGCAGTTCCCAGAGTTTCGGTAACTGAGATGCTCGCGTTTGTCGACCAGAGCAGGACTGCACACCACAAAGACTTCCACGCATTCTAAGCCATTTCCGCAGTATGTACTGCGGAATTCCGGACAATTTGGGAGATGCATTACCTATTCCTGTCTCTGTTCGTTCTTCCAGGTCAGCATTGGGCTAGATTGCGAGATGTCTCGGGACAACCTTATGCTGCCTAGACAGCAAAGAGATGACTCCGACAGACCGGGTTCAAGGAAACGGGACGGAAACTCCACCAGGGAAGTAAATCGAGAACCAGCGACTTGACAAACAGCGCGCTTTCAGAGATGTCCCTCGAATTCTTTGAACTTGCTATGCCGATCGAGAGCGGTTATGTGAAGGCTCTCTTGATTGCTTGGGTTAGTCCTTGACGTCTCAGCTCGGCAGCGATGAAAGGGTACCTTCTTTCAAGGAATCTGAGGCTTACGTGGCCCTTTGCGTAATCTCTCACAATCTCGAAACGCTGATTGACAAGTGAATCATCACTGTTGAGGCGGAGAGTTGAGATTGACGTCTCGACGAGCTCCTGAACCTGAGGCACCAGATTATTCCCTGGCACAACATAGAAGCTATGAAAGTCCAACGTGAACCAGCCAGGCTGGATGCCCATTGGGTCAGCAACGTCAGTGCTTTCACCCTTGTATGAATTGAGCTTCTCCGAGGCAAGTCTGTAGTTCTTCCATTCGTACGCAAGGTCTGGCCTGATGGTCTTCGGCCAGAAGTGGTCAACTGTTCCCTTGGCTGGAGCTGGAATCCAGCATGCCGAATACGCGCAAATGCTGTTGTATGCAGCACACAGGGCAGGCAGACACCGTTTCCAGCATTTGTTCCACTCTCTGCTGGTTGGATTCGGATTGCCCCGGAGGGAGACGTTGCCCGGCCGACGAACTCGCATGCCGAAGTCCGCTGGTTCTGGTTGCAGCGCGATAGCGATCACAACCGGATTCCCTTTCTCTCGAGGAAGTACGCCCATCGAGCCCAGAACACATCGTCAGGAGGCAATGTAGCTTTGAGCTCGTCCGTTACTTCCAAGAGCTCTTCCTTGGATGGTTTTGGCTTAGCAAGAACTTGTTTCGCATCTTCCACTGCCTTCTCGCCCTCTCGCGAGCAGGCTTGCTTGAGCTCGAATATATCCGAGGTGAGCCAGTCGTCGACGCTGCCGAAACGCAAGTACGGAACCTCGGTGAATCGAACCTTACCTGCCTCAGTGAGATCGAGGTGATAGAGAGCATCCCTCTCCGAGTCGAAGCGCGTCTCAACTGATGCTAGAACAAGCGGCGAGTGAGTTGCGATGATGATCTGTGCGTTCACTTCTTCGTCAAGAAGCGCTGACATGTCCAGAATCGCTGGCAGGATCTCACGCTGCCACTTGGGGTGGAGATGCGCCTCCATCTCGTCTATGAGAACTACGATTTTCTTCTCGGCCAGCCTTTTGGAGAGGGCAGCAGACACAGCGTGTTCCGTCCATGCCCACACGAGGAGGTAGGCTAGTGTTACGATTCTGCGAACGCCAGCTGACTCGTTGGTGAAGGGAACGTCCCCATACGTGTGCGCAAGTGTGGGAATCTCTCTGGGATCCCCGGGAATGCGGATTGGTGCGGATGGGGATAGTGGGGGTGCTTCTGGAGGGGAGAGCCGGCGAATGATACGCTTGAACCTCTCAAAGACCTCGGGATCGGGGCCATGCTGCCACTTTACCCAATCCCTCACAAGTCCTTCGATCTGGCCTTGCCGACCATTGAGCACTTCTTCGCGTGTGAAGACGAGTGCCGCCGCTGGCCTCAAGGCCTGCGACTGGGGGAGTGTGTGGCGCAAGGGATCCCATACAGCAAACGAACCATCAACTCGCGCATAGACGATCAGACCTGGTATGGTCGGTCGTCCCTTTGGCAAGGGCCAGAGTCGTTCCTTCCAATCGTAGCCAATAACAATCTTGCGGCGACCAGCAGATCTCTTCCCGCCAATCTGGAAGTTGATCTTGGGCTCTGTCTTCTTGGCGTCAAGCCTAGGTGTGGCAGGCCTGTCTGCCCAGATGCCTGTTAGACTCCACCAAGCACACTCCAAGAGGAAGGTCTTTCCAAGTCCATTGTCCCCGGTTATAATTGTGAGCCTGTCGGAAGGTTCGAATGTCAGGCTCTTCACAGGACCAACTGCCTCCAACTGCAGGAACGTGAGGGCGCCGCCGCGTAGCGGCTCGGAGTCCGGTGCTGGAGGAATGAGATCGAGGATCTCCGCTTCTGAGCACGGTAGAGGCCGAAATGGGCTCCGCTCGACCCCCTTGGGTACAATCGCGTCGAAAAGGGCGTCTTTCTCCTGTTCGTTAATCTTGAATTCGCGAAGGAGCTGTGTGTTGACGCTATCAGCGTTGCTGCCCTTCGGCCACTCTTTGGCGCGGTAGAGCCACACGGCGAGCCAGAACGCGGGTATGTGATGAGCGCGATCTCTAACAAGCTGCTCCTTCAGGACGTCGATGTAGTTGGGCCGCCAACCCCATTTGTCAGTCTGCCGCTTGTGGAGGAACACGCCACTAAGATGTCCGCTGGTCCTAGTCTTCTGTGACCCCGAGGACGGGTAGTCTGGATTGACCCAGCCTGCCTTACGGCCGGACGTCTTGAAAGGGTGGAAGTAGTACCGCGAACGAACATCGGGCTTGTACCACTCCTTCAGCAGGTTCTCCTCCTCCTTGCTGATTGGGAAGCTCATCATCTTGCCAATCGGAAGTTGGCCCTTCTTACAGACGAGATAGGTGATTCCGAAGAACGGGTGAACGCGTTTCAGCTCGTCGAGACCACGAGCAATCGTCTCCTTATTCAGGAACACCGCTCAAGCCTCCGCATCTCCGTAACCATGTGCTCGCAGAACAGCGGGCTGAGATCGATCCCGACAGCATCGCGGCCCGAGAGAAGAGCAACGCGGAGTGTAGTTCCGGCACCAGCAAATGGATCCAGGACAACAGCACTCTCTGGACACCCGACTTGAAGGCATCTCTTAACAAGCTCATCCGGAAAGGACGCCGTGTCTATGCCATTAGTGATTTTGGGTCTGGCTGGAATCGTCCAGACATCCTCCTCAACAATTACGTCCTTGAGGGCCTCTCTGTTGAAGTAGTAGTGACGCTGTTTCGCGAACATGAAGACGTACTCATAGCTTCTTCTAGGTCTGTCGCGGACTGCTTCGGGCAGCGCGTTCTTGCGGTGCCATATGATCGAACTCCGGAGGACCCAGCTCCGCTCTGTCATCTTGATGGCTACTCGCCAGGGTACACCTATGGCTGACTTGCGCCTAAGACCGAGTCCTAACCCCCCGCTCTTGTCGACCGGCCGCAGCCCAAACCGCCTCTTGCTGCTCTTCCTGTCGACCCCGTGGGATCTTCCCTTTCCTGAGTAGTATGTGTCGCCAAGGTTGAGGAACAGAAGTCCGTCCTCTGTCAACGTGCGCTTCACTTCGTCCATAACAGCCACAATGGCGGAGACATACTCGGAGATCGTCTCCTCCAATCCTATCTGTCCCTCGACATCGTAGTCGCGAAGGGAGTAGTAGGGTGGCGAAGTGACAACACAGCCGAACGCTTCATCTAGCGTTTCGGAGAGCACTTCCTTGGCATCTCCGCAGTGCACCTCCCAGTGCCTTCCGGTCTCGGTCGTGCCCTCCCATTTCGTTTCCTGCTGTCTACGCCGGCGTGCTTCCAGGTTCAGTTGCTCAGGTTTCGACGTGGTCGCTGTTCCCTTCCTTCTGATAAGTGCCATGTGGCCTCCCACTTGATCATGAGATCGTCGAGCTTCCTACTAATACTATAACGCGGCTCGTTGCACAAAACCATTGATTGGTCGTACTCATTGTACCGGACTACGAATACAGGATGGAAGCAGACCGGGATAAATTCGGGGGATGTATCACCCATTTCAAGTTCACTTGGCTCCCTCGAAGCTGGAGGTGAACTGAGAGACACTCACTTAACACGGCGCGCTTTCAGAGATATCCCGGGTTATGGAACCCCAACGTTAGACGATAGACCCCGCTCGCGCCCTACGACAAGAAGCGAAGTGAAGGGAAGAAGCACAACCAGGCAGTCCGTGCCCTCGGATGACATCTGGGACTTCGTCAAGAAGCGAACTGACATCTAGAAACCGATCATCGATCTTGGTTCGCTCACTCGATTCGCATCCTCGTAATCCACGGACGCATACGGTAATTCCTCAAGGAGCAGTCTGAGATAGGGTTTCTGTCACTCTAATTCAGATGATGGATAGCAGCGCAATGCGTATCTACTCACTACTCCCATCTAAGGGGATAAGAGTAATGGTAGACTAGGTTGCGATCCGGATCATAGAGATAACCCTCATCTCCATTTTGATTCCAGATTCTGTATCCTCTCCAGTAGAAATCCATTTCTAGCTCGTTACAAACTATAAGCTGTCCTCCTCTGTCTTTAGCAGCGGGGCCGGAATGGACCCTAAGCAGCCCTCCAGGTAGTAATTCGTCGATGAGATAATCACTGAAATCAAGTCTATGCGTGCTGCGCTCATCGCCTTCTTTGCCTGCCTCATCCCACAGCTTCCACCCAGCAGCAAGATCGATAGACTCATCCCCACGGTTTACGATATAGACTATTTCATCATGACTCCATTGTTTGATGGCTGTAATGATAACATCTGAATCCACATAATCATCGCACTCTCCCCACCAACCTTCTCGTGCTCTCGCCGCCCCTATCTGGGCTGGGATGATCCAATGGGCATAGCGGACATCAAAATCCTTTCCATTCATAATGTCATCATCAATAGGATTTCTCACATCCAGTCGAGCATAGCCAGCGGCAACCAATTGCACCGCAACGCTACTTGTCTGTGTCCTGTCAGGACTGAGGAAGACGTGCCCCAAGAGCCTGTTTCGATCCTTTTCCCAACCATCTTTGGTCGGATTCAAGTCCAGCCAAAGATCTACTCTTTTGGTTAGTTCCTCATTGCCCTGTTGAGCCTGCTCAGCAAGACAATCACTGTTTTTAAATCCAGGTGTATTGATTGACACATATCGCACATCCTGTTCCTCTCCATCGAAATCAACAGAGATCGTATCCCCATCATGAGCATTCTTTCCCCTAACTTCCTTCAGGTCGGCCTGACCAGCGATCACAATGACAGAGATGACCAGGGCTACCAACAAGGCAACAAACCACAGATTCCTTGCACGCATGCTGAGCTCACCCCCCAAACTTTCTACAGTATATGGACAAGCACATGGCTAAGCCAAGTCTAGGATTACTGAAGTTCTAGGGGCCCCAGCATATTTGGATGGGAAGAGTTCATAGAGTTCGTTGCCCCATGGGAATAGGATTCCACGGGGCAGGAGTTTGTTGGGTTCATAGAGTTTGTTGGGTTGAGAAGACAGTCGAGAGTCTGGAGTCGCCAGTCGAGAGTCGAACAAACGGTGAAAGACAAAGGAGCCAGAACTGAACAGTTATGACCGATAACTGAAAACTTCCTTTCCTAATACCTGGTACCTGATACCTGCTTTTAACTTGATTCCTCAACGAGCAGCCTAAGATAGGGTCTATACCCCTCGCATTCCAGTTCAATCACCATGTGAAGGATCTTCCCCTTCTCTTTTCTTGCTTGCTAGTTTGTAGCTGAGCGCCAGTTGTTTAGTAACTGCCTGTTTCTCCTTCATAGTTAGCCCCATCGGTATCTCCTCACTCAGTTCATACTTGTGTGAAGAGACGCCACGGCCTTCACCCTGTGGAATATCCGTTACCCCGCGAAAAGTGCTTATCCCCTTAGGGAAGCAGAGGAGGAAGAATTGACTCAGGCACTTCGCATATGATAGCATGAGTCAAACTCTCTACAAGCGAGGCGCATTGCATGGCAGAAAAGCCAGAGAAGATCGAATTCAGGTACGAAAGAGCCCTAGATTTCAGGACTATCTATGCAGATGGGGTTTTCGGCGGACCAACGCCTGGTGGGCACGTCGGCAATGTTCCCTTTGGGGAGCGTTGTCTTGAACTGTATCAGCAACATGGAGAAGGCAGCTAGTGATTGACGGGTCATTTATGGACACGTTGGTAGAACCGGACGAATTCATTGTCCTTTCTTTCCGTAAGGGTAGGCTTGTAGACATCGATGCATCAAGGCATGTGAACCGGGTAAGCGACGCCTTGATGGAACGTTCAAGCGCCTTGTCTGAAAGAGGAGAAAGCGTTTGTGGTATTGATAAGGTGGGTGTTGGACTAATCCCCTGGTTTGGCCTTTGATGGGTTCAGAATTGGTGGATGAGAAAGCTCTTGGCACAGGGCATATCGCTTTGGGTCACCCTGTTAAGGCCAAGGAAGTGGTAGGGATTCCACATTGTGACCTGGTCTTCAGGCAACCCACTCTTGTCTTAGATGGGGATCTCCTCATAGAAGGTGGAGACATTGGCATATAATGCTCTCCGCGTGAGATATCGTACAGGTGCGAAACAGGAGAGGAAATGCTTGCACGAATGTTCGTCTCAGTACGGTCAGAAGAGAAGCTAGAGAATCCTCTAGAGAGACTGCCTCGCAAGCCATATCTCTCTTCGCAGCTGTTTCAGCCAGGAAGCGAGTCAGAGAATCGACAGATGGATGCCCTACTTCGGAGATTCTATTGCGACAGAAGAGTGGGTAATGTTGATATTGAAGAGCGCTTTCTTGTGGCACTCCAGGACGAGCAATACCGCGTTACGCTACTATGGGGCGACTGTGGGATAGGGAAAACCTGGTTCCTGCATCACTTGATGAGAATACGTCTTCCTGCGGAGAGGAAGACCCTGCGTCAGCGCTTGAAGGGGGGAATCGTTGATGTGCTTTGGAATCCTTTACCTACTCGTAAACTTTCTCGTGAACTTTCTATTCACTACCAGATAGGGAGAATCCTTGATAAGTACATGGCTGACGAGGGGGGAATATGGCGTGAATGTCTTCAACCCAAGATTGACGCAGTGATACGTGAGCGATATCCGAAGTATAGGGCGCGAACACCCCAGTTTGAGGAGGCGGGCGATGCATATTACGGGTATCTAACAAATTTTGAAGAGCTCCCGCAATTCAACCTGGTTAGATTTGAGTGGCTGAAAGACAAAGGTGTACCCCTTTTCATCATAGTTGACAAAGCTAGATCGTCTTGCAGACGCAGAAATGTTGGAGATCTTCAAGCTTGTCGATGGCCTTCTGCGGTACCCAAATGTGCGGGTAGTGTACTCGATCAGAACGACCACTAGGTTTTCTAGAGACCCCTTTTCCGCTTTGCACATGGAGCCAGGCTCTGATATCCAAATACCAGCTCTTGACACGACCGCACTTCTCGATAAGAGGTTTTATATGGCGAAAGATGGGTCACTTCTTATGGATCAGCCATTCTCGGATTCCACGGGCGATAAAGCGATCACATTTGTTGAGTTGTGGGATCGACTGAAGCAATCTGAAGCGTATACCGAATTGATTTCCAGATTAGCGGGTACCGACGTCCGACTTATGTTGAAGCTAGTGCGGCGCGTTATCTTCTCCTCTCACCTTAACAGCCTGAAGAGAGTGTCCGATATGCCGTACGCAATTAGAGCGTTGATGCTAAGTGAAAATGGCGAGTTTGTTCCGGATCACAGCCTCATTCCCAACTTGTTCGACAATCAAACTCCCGAACGAGATGGAAATAGCATAGTGAGAGGGAGGGTACTAGAGTATCTACGGATGTTGGGGATGATAACTTATAGGCGGAATCCGGCACTAGCTAGTTTCCAGCGGCTGGGATATGACAAAGGCCTTATCAGAGGAGTGCTGCAGCTGTTTGTTGAGCGAAAGCTTGTGCGCGCCGCTGAAGGGCACCAGATTGAAAAGGTGGACCAGGCTGATAGGTTACAGGTGACGGAGCTTGGCAAATATCTTTGGGACAAAGTATCTCTTATGTCCCCATACCTGGATGCTATTCGAAGAGGGATGTACATATATGAAAGCTGTACCACGGAGAGGATACGCACTGACGATGGACTTGCGGTAAAACAACGGACAATCAGCGATGATAATCTTCTTAAGTGCCTAGCGTTGGAAGAAATGAGGGAGAACATCTTGGCAAGGGACTATGACAAGAAACATGGGGAATCAACCAAGATCTTCAGGGCAAGTAGTATGCACGATAGGGTGACAGCTGTTCTCAAAGGGAGGCCAGAAATTGTCAAATAGCACAGCCGAGATTATCCTTGGTGCCCTCGCGCTAGGTGTAACAATGATCCTTGGTGTTGTCTCTTGGAACTACTTGAGGCTGAGTCACCGATTGCAGCGTATCCAAATTCGACCTGTTCTTTGGATCAGATTCTCAGGAGGAGTTTTCATTGCTAAGAACGTTGGGCGAGGGCCCGCAGTCAGATTGAGAGCGGACTACCTCGCAGTGGGAGAGACGACAGTGTCTCAGCTCAACTTCGAGGTTACAGCCCGGAATGGGCGGGCGTATGCCGCGGATACTTTCTTAACTGGGCTGGATATCGACGAGGAAGCGCGCGTGGAGATTCCGGAGAAGAAGGAAGCACGAGTGCTTGTATTCAGCTATTTGGATATTGTAGGAGACCTCTATGTTCTCTCCGCCCGTCCTCAAAAGAGTGATCAAGGCCCTGTTCAGCTTGCGTGTTCAGAAGAAAGCTATCCTTCCGGCAGGTGGTTGTGAGTCTCGAAGGTCAATTAGACATTAACTGTTGGAAACAGCCATGGCAAGCAATTCCTATTAAGTCCTTTGGAAATCTGGGGTCAGACCTTCATTCTTCGGATCTGTTCCTCTCATAAATGCGTTTCCGGTAAATCCGTGGATGCATACCATGATTCCTCACGAAGTAGCCTGAGATGCAGTCGGCGTCGGTCGGCTCCTCATAGTATCTCAAGAGATGACAGAAATAGAATTGACACTCGCCGCTCTTCGACATACTCTGTTGGAGAGTTGCACAATAATCATTGATGGAGCGGTCCGCTTAGTGCCAGCGCTGGTTGATCACGTATAGTCTTCACGCCGCATGTAGAATATGATTGACGAGAGGGGGGGGGAGTAGGGATGTCGAAGTCAGTGGACGAGATCAAACGAAACTATATTGCCGGCTGTGTCCGTGCGTTCCTCGAGGGCAAGCAGACCATTAACTGGGTCATGGCCTTCATCAGAGGCCATCGCCTTCCCAGGCCGATCCTAGAAGCCATACTCACCAGCGCTCACCCCGATGCCCATCCTGCTCGCTACGAGGAGCTTCTCTCTACATGTCGAAACAAAGGATTGCTATGACACGTTGTCTTCCCACTTCGGGCTATATGATGAATTCCGGGGACGCATACCTCTAGATCGTGATGAGTAATGCGTGAAAAGACAGTCGGGAGTCGAGAAGGAGTCGGCAGCAAGAACCACTTAAATCGTTAAGTGGGAGGAACTGAAAGCTGACCGCTGATAGCTGTCGCCTGTTTTTCCTGAGAACTGATTACTGATAACTGCCTTTCTTCCTCATACCTGCTTCTAACTTGATTCCTCAACGAGCAGCCTGAGATGAGATCTATGCCCCTCGAATTCATGAGGAAAGTGGGGTAACCTCGCATGCTGTGAAGGAGTTGATGATGGAGGCACTACTCAAACCTGGCGATATCTTCTTCACACGTGGAACCGGTTGTCTCAGCTGTGCCATTCGCGTTTGCACGCGATCGTTCGGTGAGAAGCGATCCAAAGTAAACCATGTCGGAGTGGTTGTAGAACAAGGTGGTATCAAGTCCGCTGTGATTGTCGAGGCGTTGAGCAAGGTTAGGATGCACCGGTTGTGGGAGCGGTACAGTCCACCAAAGAAGGATCAAGTAGCAGTCTATCGGGCCAACAACCTAACGCCGGAACAAATCGAGATTATCGTCGCTGAGGCCAACGAGCAGGTTGGTCGGCTGTACGGATACGTGAAGATCATTGCCCACCTTCTCGACTGGGTGCTGAACGGAGCCTATGTCTTCCGTCGACTGACCAGTGACCCGCGATACCCCATTTGCTCATGGCTGGTCGCCCACTCCTATTCCAAGGCGGGCAAACACTTCGGTGTTGCTCCTAGTGCGGCGGACCCGGACGACATCTGGGATTTCGTTGACAAGCGAACTGACATCTACGAACCGATCATCGAGCTTGGTTCGCTCACTTAATTCGCATCCTCGTAATTCCCGGGACGCATACCATAATTGCTCAAACAGCAGGCCGGAATAGGCTTTGTGTCACTCGAATTCACGAGCTAATATCACCTGAGAAAAGAAGGTGGTATACTTCGTCATCGGCCTCTATGTTTAGGGAGATGGAGGCAGAGCCAGGGATGCGTCCTGCGTTGAAAAAAGTTGCAGTTATCTCGGGGCTGACTGTAACAGACAAGTAATACTCTACCTTACGGATGCTCTCTCTGATCGCGCTTTTGACAGATTCCTTGTCTTGGTCTGGGATACTCGAAGACTGGATCGTATCATCAAGCTGAGCCAGATACAGCTCTGCTGTAACCTCTGTCATGTATACAGTCCCTTGGTAGCCCTGGTAAAATAGGTAGTGAAGTCTGCCACAATGATCAGCATCCGAGTCAGTGATAATCACACTGTCTATCTGCGAAGGGACAAACTCGAAAACCTGATCGTCGTGCTCGCCTGAGTTCATGAAGTTTCCACAGTCCACAAGAATGTCCGAGCCACTAACGTTGATTTGGTAGCACGATCCTTGGGTCTCCCTGGCGGCTCCCCAGAATGTGATGCGTATGTCCGACGTAGGAACTACCCGAGGTAGTGGCTCTCGCCGTCGAACCGTCTTACCCTCAACCTTACTTTGCGGGTAACACCATCGATCAAGTTCACGCGCGCCATAGGATAGAGCAAGGTACTCCCCTGTGTTTCGCAGACAAATGTCGCCTACTCGACTTGCGGGGTTATACGTAGAGCCTGTTACAGTCCACTTTTCGCCCGGCCCTAAGATCGTATCCCGTGCTGAACTAGGGATCGTCCAACATCCATTCTCATCGGAGATCGTGACCCCAACAAGATCAATATCTACTTGTGTGTTGTTTAGAAGGGTAATTGACTCATTCGGTATTTCCTTTACGGCACTATCTCCTGGTGCGTTGGGCATAACCTCCACAATCAGGATGGCGTGCAGAGATAAGTCCGCAGCCTGAAGCGGGCCAGTATTGGAAACAGCTGTGCAGGATGTGATGACAGCAAGAATTACTATCACTAGAGCTAGAGTGACCGCAGAACCATTTAGATTCCTCATAATAAGCTCCTTCTCAAGATTTCTACCTTTCTGTACTTCACCGAGCCATTCCTCGGCACGTTTATACTTGTTTCTTACTGACCCTAGTCTCTGGCCCTGACTGTAGCAACATCAATTTCCTCTCAATTCTAGATCACTTTTACATCGTTCTTGGATCAATTCTATATCTTTTTTCTATTGATTATGAAGTAGGGTTATGCCCCACCGAACTCCAACCACGGATGAACACGAACAGACCTCAACCACGGATGAACACGAACAGACCTCAACCACGGATGAACACGGATAGACACGGATAGACACGGAGTTTCAAAACAGAAGAAGATTATCTTAAGTTACTATCCATCAGTGTACATCTGTGTTCATCCGTGGTTCGATGTGTACATCAGTGTTAATCAATGGTTCAGGAGGGGACGCAGACCATGATTCCGAGTGCCGTCAACCCAAATCTGGCTTTGTGTCTCCGGCTTTTCTACGAGTGCCACCCATCGTATGATCCTTCGTCTCCTGATGATTTCCCTTGGTCTTTCCGTCACGTAGAGATCATGGTGAAACAGGTTCGCGAAGAAAACTCTGGTTAGGATTGCAGCAAACGTCCCTAGAACTGCATACGGAAGAGCTCCGGCGTCCGAGTTTGGTGGGTTTGATGGATTGGCATATACTATCAACACATGCGAAATAGGGGTGATTAACATGGCAGATCAATACGGATATGGGCGCACAAAGGAAGAGCTGGTGGCCCGCAAGCTTCGCGGATATGGAGCTAAGGTGGATCTCATGCCTGGGAGTAGAGGGCCCTACGACCTGAAGGCGAAATTTCCCACCGGCACAGTGTGGCTTATAGCAGTGAAAGCCACAAGGAAGGGATCGCCTGCTTCACCAACTGCCAAGGAGCTCGGCAGACTCAAACAAAGCGCCACTAAGAGAAAGGCAACCGCTGTTATCGCCTACGTGTCGCGTAACGTGGTCGAGTTCGTTTCTGCTCGCGATGAACGCAAGCTTACGCCTCCAAAGTGCAGGTGAACGGGGTCTACCATTGTATTTTTACAGGTGACAGGCCTGCCTTTGTCAAGTAGAATATCTACTTGACGGGGGTGTGGCTCACGGGGTCCGCAGGCCTGTAGAGGTACTGCTTGGTTCTTAACTGTCGTCTAACGAGACTTAGGCAGCGCAGATATAAGCTACCCTCTAATCCTTAAACGTGTCTCTTCAAGAATCCACAGAAGGTTCTTAAGTGGCTCGCTGGAAAGCAGTGATACTAGACGATCAATAACCGCGAGAATGTGTGGTTTATCTTGCCTGTGTAAGCGTAGGACTATCAAGCCAGGGAATTGCGCTGGTGGATATGCACGAATATCAGCGAAATCTGTGTCCAGGGTGATCAAGACACGCCGTTCTTGCTGGCATACAGAAGCGATATCGGCATCGGATGAGCCTCCCAAATGCTGCTCCAAAACAGTAATAGCATCATAGCCAATCTGGCGTAGTAAATCGGCTACTTCAACTGGCAGATTCTCGTCAACCTTGAATTCCATCGCGTTGTCTATGCCGGAATTGCTACAACACGCTCGCGGGCCAACTCGGCAGCGTATGTAATAGCAGCCTGTACCGCCTCCCGATTCAGGGCTGGGTAACTCTGGAGAATCTCATCGGGAGAGAGACCGGCAGCAAGATTGTCCAGTATAACCGAAACCATAATGCGCGTACCCTTGACACAGGCTTTTCCGTGACAGATAGTGGGATCAACGACAATGTAATCTTGCCAACTCATGAGCAACCTCCCTGGAACACTGTTCCCTCAATTATACCGCGTTTCTCTTTTGCTGGCTAATGCTAAAGTTCACCAAATACCAAATAAGTCCGGGGTCTACCATTGTATATAAGCTCATATGACCCGTCAAATGCGCAACCGCTGGTCTCATCTTGCACCTCCACCATCGGACCGATTGGACCCTGCTGCAACTGCCTCCAGGGGAGCAGAAGAAGAGCGTGGTTTATCCGTCATGCTTGCCTGTGTCGTTGTGCGTTGATTCCCCTCTGTGACGGTAGCGTATAGCTCAAGCTGCGGTTCATACTCCCCGATCAGCGCCAGGTATTAGAGCTACCACCGAGCAAGAATTCCGGGGACGCATACCTTTATTCCCCTGGCAACAGTTCTATAGAGTTTATTGGGTTTGTTGAGTTCGTTGAGTAGGACGCCAGAACTGAACACTGATAACTGAAAACTTCCTTTCCTAATACCTGATACCTAGTTCCTGATATCTGCATTCATCACTGTACATCTGTGTTAATCCGTGGTTCCATTTGTAGATCTATGTGAATCACTGGTTCAGCAATTCCGATTCAGGCCCAAGTACAGTCCAAGCTAAGCGAACTTCCCCCAATTGGAGCTATAAACTCCAAGAACTGTAATGTCCCCGCTTATGATCGGTAGGCCGAAATGTAGTCCATGTCCCCATAATCACTTGCCCAAAGACGGTGTCTGCCGTGTGTCGGTTAGCCGGCAGATATGGTGTAAAATGAGAGAGATGATAGCGAGAGTTGTGGCAGGAAGTCTGTGCTTGTTGCTTGTTCTGGCTCTATACCAGGGCGTGTGGATCAGGGTTGTTTGGACTCCTGACGGTAGGTGGATAGAGGTGCGCTACCTATTCCTGCGGTTCCGCAGGCCAAGGAAACACCAAGAGAGCGAAGAGAAACAGAAGAGACGGAAGGGCAGCGTTCTAGGGTGGGTTAGATTAGCGCCAGAACTACTCCACGCCCTTAGCAAGGGGCTCAGTTTCCTTATCAGACACAGCCAGCTCTGGCATCTTCGGCTTGAGGGGACCATTGGCACTGAGGACCCTGCCAGTACGGCGATCCTTTGTGGCTCCGTTAAGGCATTCTGTGGACTGCTACGGTCGTGGGTTCCATTCTTCGAGCTTGCCATTACCCCTGGTTTTGTTGAACATCGCGTCTCGCTCACCCTCGACGCGAAGATTGTGATGCGCATGGCGGTCATATTAACTACAATTGCTATTGTCCTGTGGCATATGCCAAAACGCAGGCTTTGGAACCTGTTGCGGGACCGAAGGCGTCAAGTAAAGAAGAGTACCTTGCCCTATGCGAGGTCAAAGGAGGCGAAGGTTGTATGATTGTCCAGGATGTGCTTAAGCAGCTCGCGGAGGACATGAAACAGTTTGCCAAGACCGAGACAATCTTTGGTGAACCGATTGAAATTCAGGGAAACACTGTCATCCCCGTGTGTAAGATGTCAATCGGCTACGGTGGAGGTGGTGGTGAAGGTGAAGGCACGGATGAGAAAAAGAGAGGTGGAAAGGGTACCGGTGCGGGAGCAGGGGCCGGGGTAAAGATCGAACCAGCCGCGCTGATTATCGCCAAAGAAGGTGAAGTCTCGGTAGTAGGGATCCGAGCTAAAGGTTCCAAGCTGGAAACCCTACTGGAGATGATTCCAGAAACGATTGAAAAACTTAAAGCGAAAAAGACAAAGACAAAGAAAGGAGGAGAGTAAAGCGTAATGAGAGAAGAGACATAAAAACAGAGTTCACGACTTTTCGAGTTATAGAAGGAAAGGAAGACTTAGCCAACGAATGGGTAGAAGTGTTGAAAACACGGCAAGCGGAATGTGTAGAAACCCTAACTCGCGAAAGAATGGTGTTCGAATCCATTTTTAAGTTTCATAAAGAAGGAAGGCTTTACCTATCATGGTTCTCTCTACAGAAAGAGGGCTAAAATCTGCGTCAATCAGTGTTGATCCGTGGTTCAGGAAATAGGGTTTGTGTCACTCGGATTCCAAGCTGGAAATCCGGCAAATCGGGAGACACATACCCTATTCGCTCCGCTTGCGCCCAGGTCTGCGCTTACGAAGGTTTCCTCCCGGGATCGATCGCACTTGCTCTTCGAACTGAGCGACGACGTTGCCAGTGAGGCGGCAGAACGGCTACCATGTTGTGGCTGGGGTCATAATCCTGAGGGAGGACAAGAAATGGCTTTGAGGCAGACGTATCTGAGTCTGAAGGACAAGCTCCCTGCAGATGCCGAGACCGTGCTCGTCATGCGGGGACGAGGCAACGATGAGCTTGCTCCATCTAAGGAGCTGCTTGACGAGTTCAACGAGTGGAAGTCGCGGTTTACGTCCGGCCAGGGCTATGAAACGGCATACCACTTCGCTTGGGACAAGTGCGGGTACGAGAACAGGTTCCGTGCACAGATCGCGGGCAATCCCAGTGCGGCCGCCAAACTCAAGACCCTTGCGGAGCGTGCAAAGAGCCACGATATCTTCCTCATCTGCTACGAGGGGTACGACAAGCCGTGCCACCGGAATCTCCTGCTCCAGATTGCCAAACAGGAGTTCGGAGCGCCGGTCGACTACACCCCATTCCTGCCACCAGGTCGCAAAGCCTGACAGGTAGAATAACTGCGAAAACCCGCTGCGCCTGCCTTGTGGCATTTGTAGAGCAGGCTACGGCAGTTCGCGCAGTAGACCCTCAGTGCATAAGCTTTTCCCGTCTTTTGTCCCGTCACTTCGGACTATCCGGAAACACCGGCGACCATTCATACCGTTCTTTTGCCAACTGGCGAAGACGCCCTACGCCCGGCAAGTGGAAGTGCGAGCCCACGATCATGGCGTTCTCCGCGATAGCGCGCTCGGCAAGCGTTCGGCGGGTAGCGCAAGCCTCTTCAGGCTGTGTATCGTGCGCGTTGGGCAGGTTCGGATACGCAAGAAAGACAGGATCGAAAGCGGCGTCTCCGATGTGGTAAAGCTTCTCTCCCATTGAATCCAAAAGGTAAACGGTGTGACCACAGCGGTGGCCGAGTGCCGGAATGGCCCGAACGCTTTCCGCCACATCTGTCGAGGTCCGGAAGGTATCGACGCGATCGACGAGAAGCTCGGCGAGTCGACGTACGAAAGGCTCTTGGGTCGGGAAGTAAAGGCCCTGGTCCGGATCGGTGTGCCACGCGTCCCACAGCTCCTGGTGGAGCACGTAGCGCGCGTTGGGATACACGAGTTCGTACTCCTCCGTGAGGAGCCCGCCGATGTGGTCAGAATCGCCGTGCGTGATCAGAACCGTGTCAATCGATTGCGAGACGATGCCCTGTTCTTGCAAGGTCGTCGACGCGCCGTGCGTGCGATCTCGATCTGCCGGCTCGTTGCCCGCGTCGATCAGGATTCGGGATCCTTTCCGTTCCACATACATCAAGCCTCCCAACATGTAGATGCGGTGGCCTTCGAGCTCCTTCGGTAAAGACGTCGTGTAATCCGAGAGCAGCGGACGGCTCTCACCTCCATCCTTTATGATGAGACAACTGAATCGACCGACCTTGAAGTGATAGTTTGTACTCCCCATTCTTCCTCCTTCGTTTGCCAACCCAAATGTGCAATCGCACATCCTGATCCTAGGCGGGGACTCCCGTCAGCAACATAGTAGCATAGCCTTTGGCCGCATGCATGTCGAACCGATGTGCGCTTCGACGTGGAGAACCTTTGGGATTAGACCTTCGTTCTTAAGATTTCGTCACGGGAAATTCCTGGACGCAACCCATGATTCCTCCCTCCCTGTGCGGGCAGGGCAGACAGGAAGGGGCGGTCTGAAATTAGGGTTTGTGGCGCTTGAAGTGAATGCCGGCGCCATTTATGAGCTAACAGGGGTTAGGAGGGTAAATCTTTGCTGCAGTTTGGAATTTCTCTGGATTTCGGAAGTCTTGCCGGAAGGTCGACCTTCACCCAGTCTCCTCCAGAATGCAGGCGATTCGAGGGGAACGCAATTCTCATCCAGGCTCATCCTTAGCTAAGACGGCTTCGAGGGCGGAAACCAGCGGAGGCAGGTCGTCCTGCACCGTCCGCCAGAGGATATCCAGGTTGATATCGAAGTAAGCATGAACCAAACGGTGGCGCATACCAACAATATCCTCCCAGGGAATACCTGGCACTTCAGCCCGTGTGCTCTCGGAAACCTGATAGGTTGCCTCACCGATGATCTCAATCGCCTTGACCAATCCGAGCACCAGGAGTCGATCGCTGTCCAGATCCCCACGGCGTCTTTCCTGAACAAACGAGAGGGCCTCGCGAGCCCCATCGAACATATGCTGCAGCCGGATGCGATCATCCCTCCGCATACTGCCCCTCGGCCTCACGCAAAACGTCCTCACGGAAATACGGGCTCAAATCCTCGGGGGTGCGCAGATCGACCTTGTGCCCGCCGAATAGGGCCGAAAGCTCTCGCTCAAGGCGGGCGATGCCGAAGAGCCCCGGTGTATGACTGGGCTCGAATTCCACCAGGACATCGACGTCGCTCTCGGGCCCGAAATCGTCCCGCAGGGCCGAGCCGAACAAGGCCAGGCGCTGGATGTGGTGCTTTCGACAGAACTCCGCCAGGCGTCTTTGGTCAACCGTTATACGGGCCATTTAATCTCCCTCCCTGAGCCAAGGACTGACGTCATCGGATCCTTCACAGGGTTCTACTCTCACCTTATCCCTTATCAGGTGATGCAACAAGGTCTTAAACGCCGCCTCAAGGGCCGCCTTGCGCGCCTCCTCCGCGTAGATCTTGCGGGCCACCGAGCTGAAGAGGGCAAGCGACCGAACGCCGAGTGCTTCCAGCTCTTTTCTGTGCGTTGCCAAAATTCTTGCGAGTCCATCCCGCTCCATTGAGAATCACCCATCGACATTGTACCAAGATTTCGCGTTTCCACCTAGACCACCTCGTCTGTGGGAATCCAGGGGACGCACACCGTGATTCCTCAAGGAGCAGCCTCAAATGAGCTCTCTGTAGCCCAAATTGATGTTAGGAATGTCCTTCTTCTCGCTACTTTCACCCCATCAGTACGCCGCTGCTCAATCGTTGCCATACATCTACACCTTGGCCCTACATGACATGTCCGAGGCGCCCATGCCGGCGATTGAAACGTTGCGTGTAGACGCCATTGAGGTGCTGCATCCCTCACAAAAGACAAGATGTGACCCCATTTGACGTTACAATCTCCTAATTGATGGCCTTCTCAACCTATGCCTCCTTCCGTTATACTGGCGCTATGATGAAGCGATACGTGGTTTTGGTGTCAGTTTATCTTCTTCTAGTTGGCATCATCGTCGAGGGCGGCCTTGCTTGCACGAGCTTTGCAGTGTATTCGTCAAAGACCCTCTACGGTATGAACTTCGACTACCCGCCGAACGAGATCTGCTTCTCCATCGAAGAGCATGAAGCCGGTGCTGTGTTCATTGGGAGCTTTTCGATGGGAGAACACTACGGACGAACGGTGGGGATGAACGAGCATGGTCTCTTCTCCTCAGACCAAATGGTCTTTCCGTTACGGGCCGACGTTGAGGATCCCGCTGAAGACGAACTGTACATCTGGGACGCGTTCTATTCGAGTCTTCAGGAGTGCACCACAGTGGATGAGGTCGTTGACTGGATTGGAGACAGACGGCTGGTTCAGTATCCAACGTTGCCCCTGCACAATCTTTATGCTGATCCCGGTGGGAACGCGATGGTCGCTGAGGCAGGCGCCTCCGCGAATGTGATCACCGAGATCAATGCACCCTTTCTCATAATGACCAACTTCCACAACGGGGATTTCCAGGGAGCGGAGCTCGGCGACATCCGTGGTGATGGCGCGGAACGCTACCGGACGGCCTACGCCTACATCAACGAGCACCTCGAGGATTTCAACATCGATCATGCATTCGAGGTGCTCTGGCAGACGGCGCAGACCTCGGGCGACTTCAAGACCCGTTATTCCCTCGTCTTCGATCCTGGAACGCGGGAAGTCTACATCGCACTCGAACGCGATTACGATCACATCTGGAGGGCATCACTCGATACGCGAACGATCGAAACGTTCGCCGGGTTCACCCAGGGCAAGATCCTCCCGCTGGACGACGAAGGCGTAGTTGCACCAATACTGCAGGCCTTTGCCGCTGAGAAGACAGACCGAGACTGAATCTTATCTCTGTTGATCCTCGGCGGTATCCTCGCGATTGCCGCCATCATGCTCCTCCTCCGCGCATCTTAACAAAGCAATGCGCAGCTACCGAGGTGGCAGTCTACTGAGATACGCTTCAAAATCGCGTATTGGAGTTAGCATTCGTCCTATCGATGCTACCCCTGCTTTTCGTTACAAAGAAGCTAGTATAGATCCTTAAGGTTCTACCTTGATCCATCCGGCGCGTTCGCCTTCGTGCACTTATGGCACGCGCGCGGAGAGACTAGCAACGTTCGGTTTCACAAGCCGTTTGTAGCCGGCATAGGATAGACGGATGATTTCCGAATGCGAGCCTGCGCTAAGCGCGATCTCGACGTCTTCTGCGAGCGCGGAGGAGAGCCTTCGCAAGAACACCCACTGAAAGGCGATAGCCTGGTCGGGTGCAAGCGCTGGTTAGTCGCCGCTTTGCCACTTCTCCAAAACCACGCGCGTATCTGAGAACCGCCGATCATCTCCAATCAATTCTAGCAAGTTAGTCTGAACTGTCTGGATAATTGCCTCAGCAGTAGTTCTTCTTGCCTCTGCTACTCCTCGAACGACATCCTTCACCAGTACTGGCATCCCAGGCCTACCTATGAATCCTTTTGGCCCACCAGGGTTATCTGTTTCCGTCAACAGCTGTGTTGATGGTATTTGTTGCGCAATAGTCTGTATATGTTCTGAGTAAACTACCTCAATTCCCACTGTGAAGTACACTCCTCTAGTCACCATTTCCCTGAAGATGTCCAAAGGCCCTGAATACCAGTGTACAATCACGCGGGGAATATCGTATTGATCCAACAGCCCCAATACTTCCCTTTCAGCCCCCTTCGTATGCAGACTAGTGATCTTCTCTTGTTCTCTAGCCGCACCCAAGAAGAACTCGAGCACTTTCCTTTGGGCCGGATAAGTGGAAGTGTCTTGAATAAAGTAGTGATCCAGTCCGATTTCACCGATCATCGGACTCTGCTCGATAGCCTCACTCAAGTCATCGAGACGGTCAGCGTATTCAGGAGCATTCCAAGGATGCACACCAAAAGTGGGTAACACCAGACTGCACATCTCGCTGATTTCCAGGTTTCGCTTGTAGGATTGAAGATCCATTGAATTGCTGATGGTCAAGATCCTGTGTTGAGTGATCTCCGCTATTGCAGATCCCAATGCCTGCTCATCTACAAGCTCATATCTGTCTACGTGTGAATGGGCATCAATAAACATCTCTTATCCTAAATCCAGACAAGTACCGATAGGTTTGCCCCAGTACGGCGAAGGCGGCTAACGGGGCTGCGGATAAGCTGCGAGTGGAAGGCACGCTTGCGCGCCAAGACGCAGGTCAGCGAGAGTGAGGCAGGGACAGCTCCTACACGTCGAAAATCAGACTGCAACACGTCACACCACCCTCTGCCTTTGCCATTTCCGAAACATCAACGACCGCAACCTCCATCCCACGCTCCTCCAGCCGCCTTCGTGTTTCCGGGTACGCCTTCGGATAGACCACTGTCTGACCGATCAGTAGCGCGTTCGCCCCCATCGACTCACTTAGTGAAACATCCACTAGTTCCATCCCTTCAAACGCGCTCACATCCACCGAGGCTCGGTTCACCAGCAACGTGCCTCTTCTGACTTGCGTCATCGCCGACTTCAGGTGTAGGCATCCCTCCATCTCTACCATCTCGACTTCATAACCGTAGGCTGATACATACGACCGCAGTTGTTCGATGCCCGCCAGGTTACTCCTGCTTGACAACCCGACGTAAAGCACCTTGCCCACACGCAGCACATCTCCCCCATCTATGGTGCCCGGTGATTCAATGTGGTACAGCTGCCGATACCCTGCCAGCGCTTCCGCCACTGACGCTGCCTCTGCTCGCCGTGATTCAGCTCCGGGGCGCATTATGACCGCCAGCTCATTGACCACAACTGCCGCATCCTCGACGAATACCGAATCAGGCAGACTCGCCTCCACAGGCAGGCGATGAATTCTACAACCAAGATCAGCCAAGCAACGCTCGTACTGCCGATGCTGCAACCTGGCATTACGAACATCAATCGCCTCACGCACCAGATGCGTGAGTTCACACTTCGCAATGCTTGGACTGACTTCACGCGTGATGGCCACAAGCACAATTTTGCTCCTTCAGTTTTGCCGGCCTAACAGGGCTTCCGATAAGCTGTGAGCAGAAGGCACGCTTGCGTGCCAGGACGCACGTCAGCTTCATCCACTGTCGGTCGGCGTGCAGTGCCACTCATACAGTAATTATCCTGCAAGTCTGTAACATAGTACCAGGAGCTCTATGTCATACCAACTGCGAAGAGATGACTCCGACAGACCGGGTCCGAAGGAAAATCATGACAAGGCGACCTCAGAGGTGAATCGAGGTATGAAGACTTAATTTGGGTGCATGCTTTCTTAAGATGTACCCGGAATTCGCCTGCTCTCAGTGTTTCTCCTTTGGCAGCAACGTCGCGAACGTTCCAATGACCCCTACTGCAACACCGGCATCACCAAGCCAGTCCAATGGGCTGAATCCCCAAACAAAAAGCGTAAACGCGACGGTGATGACTCCCCCTGCGACCGCCCACTCGATCGCGCGCTTTCTGGCTCTGCCCATGTTTGTGTGTAGGACGTAGAACGCGCCCAAAAAGAGCAAAGGCCGTAGGATGTTGTGGACTCCCAGTGCCAAAGGCAATAGACGATCGTAGTCCGTTCTCAGGAGTCCCGCCCAGGCCATGTAGCGACGCAGCCCGTAGTAGATCGCAAGGAATGCGATGACGGCGAGCACGGGCAGACCGAGTCGAACGAGCCGATCGATCAAGCGCCGTATCCTTGTTACCTCCACCAACGCGAAGGCTCCCATCCAGAGCAGGTAGTAGAGGATGGAGATGGGATACGAGTATTCCCTGTAAACCCTCAAGAATGAGACGGCATAACCGTCGTCGGCGAGGATGCCCAACGTGACCATACGGTAGAGGTGAATGATTGCACCCAGCGCAATGAACAAAACGGCCACCCACTTTGCCCCGTGGCCTACACGAAGTGTCTCCCAGAAGAGAACGATCATCGCTCCTAGAAAGACCGCCTGTTGCAGACGAATCTGCGCTAGCGACACGTACGGGAAGGTGCTCATCGTCGATCGATTCCACTGCGATAGCCCAAACGCGATCGCCACCACAAAGACAATGAGCGCTAGCAGTCCCCAAAGGCCCCTGGCCGAATGATGGGAACCAACCGTCTGAACCTCGTCCATGCCTCCCCCTTTCCGCCCTGTCAGGTATGAATCGACTCTACATCTTGTGAAAGAAGATAACAATCGCAGAGACTCCGGAGCCCAGTGTGTGAACGCAGTTCATTTCTAGTAAAATGCCCTCATTCCAGCCGTTCACAACTCCCGATTGGGGATCTGGGCGAGGCGCCGACAAGTCGAGTTCTCAAGAAGCAAAAGCTAGGCCCTACGCCTCAGAGATAAGGTATATGTCCCTCGAATTTCTCGAATTTGATTTTCAATCGCATGGATCCGTTTGTTCTGCAATCTGTTCTTCCGTGTCTTGTGTTTCCGATTCCTTCAGGACATCATCGGCTCGTTCAAGATCATCAGTACGGACGACCAGGCGAACACCGGCGACGGGTGCCATATATGGCCTCATCCCACCCGCATCGTCCGCACGGATGAATGAGGGAATTCCGGACCCCTCCAGCACCATCTTCCCAAATTCGGCCGCTTGGCGTGTCGAGTACATTCGGACTATGGATGTGGTGTCCTCTTTCTTCATTTCATCCCCTTGTGTCAAGGGTCGGGTAGGTTTCCCCGGTCGATGGTCGGCTACATGTCCCCGCCCTTTTCCTCCGACGTGTTGTGTTGACGCATCTCCTTTTCTCCGGTGATTGAGCCTCCAGTGTCGAGTCTTCTCTGGCGTTGACGGTAGCTCTCTCCTGTCATCTCAATGAACTGGGAATGATGAGTAAGCCGATCTAGAGCAGCTGAGGCGAGGAGTGAGTTACCGAACACTTCTGCCCACTCCTCTGGTGCCCGATTGCTGGTAAGGATGATCGACTTTCGCTCATACCGATCACGAATGATCTCGTACAGGTCTTGTGCTCCACGAGTAGACAGAGGAACAAGCCCAAAGTCATCCAGGATGAGCACATCTACCCGCAGGATGTTGGTGTACACCTTGTGGAATGTCCCGTCAGCACGACCGGCGTACAGCCTGTCAACTAGATGATGCAGCGGCCGGTAGAGGACGCGATACCCTCTCTTGATCGCCTCATACGCCAGCCCCTGTGCCAGGTGGGACTTCCCTGTACCAGTAGGCCCAACAAGCAGCACGTTCTCTCCTTTTTCCACAAAGCGACAGGAACTAAGCTCATTTACTAGTGTGCGGGAAACACGCGGTGCGGCAGAGAAGTCAAATTGAGCAATGGCCTTACTCTCGTCAATCCCCGCATTAATGATCCTCTTCCTGAACTTGCTCTGTTCCCGCCGCTCGATCTCATCATCGACAAGCAGGGCCAGGAACTCGACCGGAGGGAGGGAACTGTCAATCGCTTCTTGTGAACGTTGC